>ENA-OSEY01001570-OSEY01001570.1-marine-metagenome-genome-assembly--contig:-NODE-1570-length-15568-cov-2.926086_pt1 | contig 15568 bp, 18 predicted proteins | sample MGYA00248465_ERZ534230 | MGnify/ENA primary metagenome ERZ534230 (study PRJEB26409, sample SAMN06344110) | marine metagenome | isolation source: Sea water from surface | place: Atlantic Ocean:Southern...
AGCCCGCGATACCCATTGAACCGAAGCCCAAGGATAGAGCAGCTGTGATGCTTAAAGTTTTAGTATTAAGTTTCATTCTTTTCCTCCCAGATTGAAACATTTCATTTATATTTAAATTAAGTCAAAAGAAGACCCAATTTGTAAAATTTAAGCGCTAAAATTTACACTGTTGATAGCGCTACCAAACTCTAAAAGTTGACCAAGGTCAATTGTAAAAGTTTGGTGATATAAAAACAAAAAAAGTAAAATCTATTTAAATTTCTTTTGTCTTCATATTTCGGAATTAAAAAGAAAAATTAAAGTTTTGTGTAAGCTCCCCCCCAATAGACTAACGGTTTATGGTCCGTCGTTTCAAACTTTTTCACTTCCCCTACGATGATTGAATGATCTCCTCCATCGAAGTGATTATACTTGATGCATTCAAAGCGCGCGGAACAATTTTTGATGAAAGCTTCACCTTCGTTATTGAACTCCCAATTTACTCCATCTCCGCCATCAGCACTATTTGAAAAGCTTTTGCAGAGCTCGATTTGGTCTTCGTTAGCAATATGAATAATAAAATTTTCAGCCTCTAAAAAGGTATCATGCCTTTTGGAGGCCTTTGCGGGAGACCATAAAACTAATGGAGGTGATAAAGATAAGCTTGAAAAGCTATTAGCCGTAATGCCTATTGGACCGTTTTTGCTTTTACAGGTAACAATTGTAATACCTGTCACGTATTTTCCTAAAGCAGATCTGAAGTCATCCTGATTAATCATTTAACTCTACTTCCACAGTCACTAAGCAACTTCGCGTCCAAGCGCGGTTGTATAAATTTCAAACCAGGTTTGTCTATTCAATTTGATATCTAAAGCCTGAGAAATTGTTTCTATTCGTGACAAAGAATTTGTTCCTAGAACGGGTAGAATATTGGCAGGGTGTGCGAGAAGCCAGGCTACTGCTACCGTACTTGGTTCGACACCAAATGTATCTGCGATATTACTCAGGCAATTTAAAAGCTTTTCATTTGACTTTAAAAATAAGTCCCCCCCAGCTAAAGGAGACCAAGCCATAACAGGAGTATTAAGAGTTTGGTGAAATGCTACATCGCCATTTGTAAAGCCCTCGTGTGCTAGCACACTTAATTCAATTTGATTGGTAACAAGTTTATTCTTCATTGCAGCTTGCAATAAGTTCCAATCCCAAGGCTTAAAGTTGGAAACACCCACATTTCTTACTTTGCCAGATGCAATTACTTCATCAAGAGCTGCGCCAGTTTCAAAGTGATCCATCAGCGGGTCTGGCCTATGGAGTAGAAGCAAGTCGATATAGTCGATGCCCATGAGCTTCAATGATGCGTCTACTGATTTTAAAATATGATCTCTTGAAGTGTCATAGTATTTTACACGAGCACTCTTATACCTGCCTACTGGTGCTACTATATCGCACTTAGTAACAATTTCCATTTCTTTACGGAGATGTGATCCTTTGAGTGCATTTCCTAAAATTTCTTCAGCTTCATAGCCACCATATATGTCGGCCTGATCAAAAGAGGTTATTCCTTGATGTAAACAACTTGATATTTTATTGCGCACGTGTTCAGGCGATGTGTCTTGGTCATCACCCAATCTCCACATTCCATAGACCAAACGTGACATTGTAAGCGATGAGCTGATTTTAGTTCGTTGCATTAGTGGCGCTCTCCTAGCCCGAGTGGAGTTGAAGGTGTACTTTCTGGAACTCGTCCATATTCATGCGGTAAAGAGCAAGTTTTTATATTTGGCAAGACCTTTGAGCCAAAATGTTTGCATTCATCAAGGTGAGGATACCCAGACAGGATAAAAGAACGGATTCCTAATTTTTGATACTGTTCTAATTCGCTCATCACTTGATCGGTGGATCCCACAATAGCAGCGCCACACCCAGATCTTGCTCGACCAACTCCAGTCCAAAGATGAGGTTCGACGTAACCGAATTCATCAGCAATTTTTCTATTTTTTGCTTGGTGTGAGACTCCCAATGAAGAGCTATCCTGAGCGCGTTCTCTTATTTTTTTTCCAAAGTCATCCTCTAGCTTTGATACTATATATTCAGCATACTCTTTTGCTTCTGCTTCGGTATCTCTAACAATCATATGGACGCGCAGCCCATAATCGAGGGTTCTTTCATATTTTTCGGCCACTTCATTAACAGATTTCATTCTTCCAATTATCTGTTCTTTAGGTTCTGGCCACATCAGATAGACGTCACAATGCTGTCCGCACAATTCAAGGGCTGGTGGAGAATATCCGCCAAAATAAAGTAATGGTCCTGCTACTTGAAATGGTTTTGAGGGTTCTGTTGTAAGGCCGGAGAACTTGTAAATCTCACCCTCATAATCAATCTCATCCTGAGTCCAAGCTTGCTTCAAGATTTCCACTACTTCTCGTGAGCGTTGATATCGATACCCACTTTCAGCCTTTTCTCCTGGAAAATCAGAACTAATAATATTTATAGTCAACCGACCGTTCATCATATGATCGAGAGTGGCGATAGTGCGAGCAAGCATAATGGGTTGCATTTCACCGCATCTTACCGCTGCGAGCATATTGATTTTTTCTGTTATTGGTGCGCAGCCAGCAACAAAGCTTAATGTATCTTGTCCAACCTGATAAGAAGAGGGGCACAGTATATTTCGAAAGCCATAGTTTTCTGCTTCTTTGACGATTGAACTACAGTGCTCCCACGAACTACGAAGGTTACCGTCGGGTATTCCTAAAAATTGGTAATCGTCCGAACACAAGGCTGAAAACCAAGAAACTTCTGCGGCCATTAAGTCAGAAGATGTAATTGGTACTACGGTCATACTTCCCCCTAATCTTAAATCTTGCGTAGCATTCCAACTTATGTAAATCAATAGTGTATCAATTTATGAATTTCACTCGCTGTTGAAACATGTCTGAAGCTACTTCTTTACCAATATACATCCAAATTAGCGAAATGCTTATGCGAGAAATTATAGCTGGTCGTTTATTGGATGGAGAACGTCTTTTGCCCGAAAGAAATTTAGCTAAGTCACTCAATATTTCTGTTGGAACATTGCGAAAAGCTTTAAAAGACCTTGAACAAAAAGGTGCGTTATTTCGTAAACATGGGTCAGGTAATTATGTAAAATTCAATACAAAGTTTGACTCTATTTACTCGTTTTTTAGAGTTGAATTAATTGATGGTGGAGGTTTGCCTTCTGCAAAAAATTTAGATATCAATTTGGTTCAGAAGCCGAAAAATGCACCGTTTTTTGGAGAATCAAATAAGTGCCTTCGGATTAGACGATTACGTTTCCTCGACGACCAACCCTGCGTATTGGAAGAAATACACTTAGATTCTATGAAAACTGATGGGCATAAATTTGATCAAATTTCACAGTCAGTTTATCTTTTTTATAAAGATATTTTAAATTTGCGCATCATGTCAGCTAAAGATAGTGCGACTTTACTGCCAGTTCCTTCTTGGGCACCCGAGGAATTTAAATTAGCGCATGATAATGAGACGGTTTGTATAGAGCGTTTGGCTTACGATCAGTTTGGAGCGCCTGTTGAGTTTTCCCGTAGTTGGATCGATACAAAGGTTGCACGCTATACCGCGCGTATCAGTTAGGAGCATTATGATAAAAAGATACGGATTTATAGGTTGTGGAATGATGGGACAGGAGCATCTTCGCAACATAAATTTAATCAATGACGCTATGGCTTATGCGATTTATGAACCTAATATAAATATGCAGAAAATGGCAAAAAAACTTGCCCCAGACGCTAAGTTTTATGACTCCCTAGATAAAATTTTGAGTGACGAAAATATTGATTGTTGGTTAATAGTGTCGCCAAACCATCTCCATATGGATCAGTTGGAACAATTGGCCGGTATTCCTCATAGACCCATACTGGTAGAAAAGCCCTTATTCACTGAAATTAAACACTTGGAGAGAATAAAAAACTTCTCAATCAAATATAATGCGCCTGTTTGGGTAGCTATGGAATATCGATATATGCCGCCAATAGCAGAACTTATTAAAAGGCAAAATAATGTGACTGGTGGAATTAAGATGCTTTCTATCCGTGAGCATAGATTTCCTTTTCTTCCAAAAGTCGATGACTGGAATAGATTTAACAAAAACAGTGGTGGCACATTTGTGGAAAAATGTTGCCATTTTTTTGATTTAATGAGGCTAATAACCGGGTCTAACCCAACCAAGATAATGGCTAGTGGAGGGCAGGCCGTTAATCATTTAAAAGAGAATTACTCTGGTTTGGTGCCAGATATTTGGGATCATGGATATGTAATTGTTGAGTTTGAAAATAATATGAGGGCCATGCTTGAATTATGTATGTTTGCAGAGGGTGCAAAGTATCAAGAAGAGATATCAATTACTGGAGATACAGGTAAAATAGAAGCTTTTGTTCCAGGCCCCGCTAGATTTTGGCCCAAGAAACTTGGTGCTCCTCCGATACCAAAAATAGTTGTTAGTCCAAGAGACAAGTCTGGTTTAAGAGAATTTGATGTGCCCGTAGACGAAATGATATTAGAAGCAGGTGATCACAATGGCTCTACGTTTTATCAACATCAAAAATTTATGCGTGTTGTAGACGGACATCAATCACCAGAGGTGACTTTGAATGATGGTATCTGGGCTGTAAGAATGGGTAATGCTGCACAAGTTTCTGCTGAAACCGGAAAAGTGGTTAATTTCTAGGGCTATCAATTTGGAATAATACACTCCAATTCAAAGTTAAATAACTAAGTTTCTAATAACTTTAGAGCATCACGCATTTCGTTGGGAATTGGTGTGGGTCTTCGATTTTCACTGTCTACTAGAACCTGTGCAAAAAACCCTAGTGCGAAACATGGATCATCCTCTTCTCGAAAAAGCCCTGCTTGATATATCCATGATGTATTACCAATTTTATTTATTTTTAAGCCAACTGATATTTTGTCTGGATAGGCCGCCTCTGAAAAGTAGCGGCAACCACTTTCGACAACCATAAACTCAAATCCGGCATGTTCTTTATTGAAGAAGCCGTGGTCTCTTTGCCAGTCAGTGACGGCTGTGTCTATTAAAGCATAGTGAACAATATTGTTCATGTGACCGTAAGCATCATTATCCATCCATCTAGTAGGCATCTGAACAAAGGTAGGAAATTCTACTCGGCAAAGTTGTGTGTCATTTGTCATTTCTGTATCCTGGTGCAAATATATCAAATTACAATTGGATTTAAACTTGAGATCAAAAAGTGATTTATATTGTTAATAAAAAATATTTTGTAGGATGATCAATGGAAATAAATGGAACACTTTCTGCGATAGTTACTGGTGGCGCCTCTGGCTTAGGTGAAGCAACAGCGCGCATGTTATCATCTATGGGTGCAAAGGTGGCTATTTTTGATCTAGATATTGATAAAGGTTCAACTATTGCAAAAGAATTAAATTCAGACTTTTACGAAGTTGATGTATCGGATGTTAATTCTGTAAATCAAGCAGTATTGGATTTTTCAAAGCAAAATGAAGGAATTCAGGTCGCAGTAAATTGTGCTGGTATAGGTCCTGCAGCAAAAACTGTTTCACGAGGTGAAGCCCATTCAAGTGAACTTTTTGCCAAAGTTATTAATATTAATTTAATTGGTACCTTTAATGTGGCTTCTATCTGTGCGGCTCAGATGGTAAAAAATGATAATTACTCAGATGACGGCTTAAGGGGCGTAATAATTAATACAGCATCTGTAGCGGCTTATGATGGGCAGGTAGGTCAGGCTGCCTACTCAGCTTCAAAAGGTGGAGTCGTCGGACTGACACTTCCGATGGCCAGAGATCTCTCTAATAAAGGTGTTCGTGTCTGTTCAATTGCACCGGGATTATTCCTGACGCCTCTTTTGGAAAGTCTGCCTAATGAAGTTCAAGAGTCCTTGGGGGGGCAGGTACCATTCCCATCACGATTGGGAAAACCAAAGGAATTTGCCCAGTTAGTGTGTCATATCATTGAGAACGATATGTTAAACGGAGAGGTAATTCGTCTTGATGGAGCAATAAGAATGGCTCCGCGCTAGGTAGTTCTGAAAAATCTGAATAATAGCGAGGCTGCCCATCCAGCGAATATAGAAACCGCAAGTGACATAAGACCATATGCTAGTGGGTTTTCTCTAGAAAATTGTGGAGATAATATGCTAACGTTCTTTAACGTATGGTTGTCCGCCTGCTCGCGGAGGGATAGCTTTTCCAACAAATCCTGCCAAAACCACGACTGTCAGAACATATGGAAGAGATTGTATGAAAACAACTGGGATTTTAATTTGGCTACTGGTGCCGGTATCCCATACTGAGGAAATTACCATAAATGCAATGACTGAAATTCCAAGGGCTAAACCGCCAAGAACAGCTTTATCTAAATTATCCTTCTTCCAGACATAACTTATTAACCCTAGTGCTATAAGAATTAGAAATCCACTTAGAAGCCAAGCGGGTAGTAAAATATTTTGAAAGCGAGTGTCTACTGCAAAGAAAAAACCAAATAATAAACATGCGCTTAGAGCGTACCAAGGACGCCACTTTGCAAAAATTAGTGCTGCTAATGCAATAAAACCACGACCTGCGGACATGTCTTTTGTAAAGTTAGCTTGCAAAGAAGTAGCGATATAAGCACCTGCAATACCACATAAAACACCGCCGATAATTACTGCACTATATCGCAACCCTCTAACTGATATTCCCGCAGTATCGACTGCAGCAGGGTTTTCACCAACAGCGCGTAAGCGAAGTCCATATCTCGTTTTGTATAGTATAAACCATGAAATAGGCACCGTAAGCAGTGCGACGTAAACAAGAAGAGAATGTCCCGATAGGAGTTCCGAATAAAACTGCATTAATGGCCCTGCTTCATTCATTTCCTTTGACGAAGTAGCCCCCGGAAAATTTATTGGTTCGAACCTGCCGCCTGATTTTAAAGGTGGTGTCCGACCACCCTGTCCAAACAAATCTTGTGCTACCACCACGGTCAGTCCTGCTGCGAGAAAATTTATGGCTACGCCTGATATTATTTGGTCACCACGAAGTGTAATCGATGCCAGTCCGTGTAGTAATGATAACATAATTGATGCTGAAATTCCTGCTAAAAGACCAAGCCAGACGGACCCGGTTATTGCTGCAAATGCTGCAGAGACAAACGCTGCAGCTAAAAGTTTTCCTTCAAGCCCAATATCAAAAATACCTGCACGCTCAGAAAACAAGCCTGCCAAGCACACTAACAACAAAGGTGTCGCGAGGCGCAATGAGCTATCTAAAACCTGAAGTAGGGTTAAAAATTCAATCATTCTTTTGCCTTCCGAAGAGACATAAAAAAACTTTCAAGTGGCGCTCTCACCATTAAACTGAGGGCTCCTGTGAATAGTATTACTAAAGCCTGAATAACCACAATTAGTTCACGAGGTATTTTGGTCCAAAGGGCTAATTCAGCACCACCTTGGTATAGAAAGCCAAATAATAAAGCAGCCAGCAGGACGCCTAAAGGATGACTTCGACCCATTAAAGCGACTGCGATACCAATAAAACCTGCACCTTCTGTAAAATTTAAAATAAGTCGTTCACTTTCTCCTTGTGTCGTATTAATTGCCATCATCCCACATAATGCACCTGATATCATCATCGCTATCATTATTATTTTAACTGGTCTTACACCTGCATAGCGCGCTGCTGGTCCTGATTTTCCTAAAGCCCTAATTTCGTATCCTAGTGGAGAGCGCCAAATCAGATACCAAACGGCTACACAGGCCAGAATTGCAATAAAAAAACTAACATTTGCAGGAGCAGATCTAAACGCTTTTTCAAAACCAAAAAAACTTGCTATGTCTTGGAAGGTTGGAAGATGAGTGCTTACGGGAAAGTTAGCGGATGCAGGATCCATGCTTCCCTTTGGTTTTAAAACATCAACCAAAAAGAAATTCAGCACGCCAGCTGCGATGAAATTAAACATAATTGTTGTAATTACAATGTGGCTGCCTCTTTTTGCTTGGAGATAAGCAGGTAAACCTGCCCAAATCATACCAAAAACGGCTGCTCCGATTGAAGCACCAACGATAGCCAAGGTCCAGTGTGGCCATGGAATAAAAAGGCAAACAAGGGCTACTCCCAAGCCCCCAATCATAGCTTGACCTTCGCCACCTATATTAAAAAGTGCCGCATGAAAGGCTACTGAAACCGCAAGACCAGTGAAAATAAAATTTGTAGTATAATAGAGCATATAGCCCCAGCCAGCAGAACGGAGTAATGTCCCTTCAATCATAAGGTTAAGAGCTGCAATTGGGCTTTCACCAATGGCTATAATGAGCAATGCAGATAAAAAAGCTGCTAAAAACAAAGATAAAAAGGGTACGATTATTATATCAACCCATTTCGGCATTATATCCATTTGCATGCTCCACCAAAGTCATTATACATCATTGAGCCGCTTTCTCAGAAACACCAGCCATCAAGAGCCCGAGTTCTTTTTCATTTGTATTTGCCGGTTGTCTCTCTCCCATAATCTCTCCATCAAACATGACAAGAACTCTATCTGACAGGGACAATATTTCATCCAATTCTACGGATATCAGCAAAATAGCTTTTCCTTGATCACGCAATGCAACAATTTGTTGATGTATGAATTCAATGGCACCAATATCAACTCCGCGTGTTGGTTGCCCCACAAGCAGTAAATCTGGATTGCGTTCAATTTCGCGAGCCAAAACTATTTTCTGTTGGTTTCCACCTGAAAAATTTTTTGCCGTTAGTTTTGGATTAGGGGGCCGAACGTCGAACCGTTTCATTTTTTCTTCGGTCTCTTTTCGGATTGCATTATTATCCATAAAAAATTTATTTGCTTGGTTGCTTTTTTCGCGGTGATAACCAAAAACCGCATTTTCCCATGCCATGAAGTCCATTATTAGGCCCTCACGTTGCCTATCTTCAGGAACATGTGCCATCCCCATTGCTCGCCTTGCTTGGCCATCGCCAGATACACTCGTTGATAAATCTATTTCTGATCCATTTAATTTAACAACACCTTTAGCGGCGCTATAGCCCCCCAAGACTTGTAAAAGCTCTGACTGACCATTGCCTGCTACACCAGCAATGCCAAGTATTTCTCCAGCTTTTACAGTCAGATTAATATTTTTTAACCTTTGTACGCCAAAATCATCGATCATACTTAGGTTTTGTACTTCAAGCACTGGCTTTGTGGGCTTTGCGGGCGTTTTGTCAACGCGAAGTAGAACTTTTCTTCCAACCATAAGTTCTGCTAAATCCTCAGGACTAGTATCATCAGTCTTTAAAGTGGCTGTCATTTCGCCCTGGCGCATTACGCTTACCGTATCTGTGATATCCATTATTTCTCTGAGCTTATGGGTTATTAAAATAATGGTCTTACCTTCTTCTCTTAGCCGTTTTAGTATTCTGAAAAGCTGGTCCGCTTCAGCTGGTGTTAGAACACCTGTAGGTTCATCCAAAATTAAAATATTTGCTTGTCGGTAGAGAGCCTTAAGAATTTCTACTCTTTGCTGCATTCCAACCCCAATATCCTCAATAATAGCGTCAGGATCTACATTAAGCTCGTATTCGGAGGCTAATTCTGCAAGCTCGGTTCTGGCCTTGCTCAGAGATGGGGATAAGAGAGCTCCACTTTCAGCACCGAGAACAATATTTTCAAGAACAGAGAAGTTTTCAACTAACTTAAAGTGTTGGAAAACCATCCCAATTCCTGCAGCTATTGCCGCTTGGCTATCGGGTATGGAAATTTTTTTACCATCAACAAAAATTTCACCTGCGTCGGCCTTGTAGAACCCATACAAAATGGACATCAGGGTTGACTTACCAGCACCATTTTCTCCAATTATTCCATGTATTGTTCCAGGCATCACGCTGATATTAATATCTTTGTTTGCTTGAACAGGACCAAAGGATTTAGAGATTTGTCTTAATTCGATCGCTGGGTTTCTAGTCATTTATTTCTCAATTTAATATAAAAACCGCACCGAAAATGGCGCGGTTTTTAATAATATTTTCACACTTACTAGAATGAAATAGCTGGGCAAGTTTCATCGTCTGTGTAGTTATGAACTGCCATAGATCCGTTTGCTATTGAAGCTGCTGCTGCATCAACCGCAGATTTCATAGCGTCAGATACTAACGATGCGTTGTGTTCGTCTAAAGCATATCCCACTCCACCGTTGGCTATACCCATTTGGAAATTGCCAGTTTCTAAATTTTCGCCAGCAGAAAAGGCCTCATAAACAGCATTATCAACTCGTTTCAGCATTGAAGTTAATACTTTACCTGGGTGTAGATAGTTCTGATTTGCATCAACCCCAATGGATAAAATGCCTTCGTCGGCAGCCGTTTGTAAAACGCCCACACCTGTGCCGCCTGCGGCTGCATAAACCACATCTGCACCTTGGCTAATTTGGGCTTTTGTAAGCTCAGACCCTTTTACAGGATCGTTCCATGCAGCAGGCGTGGTTCCAGTCATGTTTGCTATAACGGTAGCATTAGGGTTTACTGCTTTTACGCCCTGTGCATAACCGCATCCAAAACGCCTGATAAGAGGTATATCCATACCTCCAACAAACCCGACAGTTCCTGTCTTTGAGGCTTGAGCTGCAAGCATTCCAACCAAATATGATCCTTCGTGCTCATTGAAGCCTATGCCTCTAACATTTGGTAAGCTTAACCAGTTTACGTCAATCACAGCAAACTTTGTATCTGGGTAATCTGGTGCAACCTTCCCAAGTGAGTCAGCGAATGCAAAACCAGCCATTACGATTGGGTTAGCGCCAGCTTCCGCGAACCGACGCAAGGCCTGTTCACGCTGCGCTTCATTTTGGAGTTCAATTTCTCTAAATGAGCCACCTGTCTCATCTGCCCAGCGCTGTGCACCAGTGAAAGCAGACTCGTTAAAGGATTTGTCAAATTTTCCCCCAAGATCAAAAATAATAGCGGGTTCGGCTAGGGCTATACCTGCGCTCATGGTCAAACCAACTGCGGTTGACAACATTTTGGTAACGATATTCATATAAATCTCCCGATTGTTAATCGATCCCTTCACTTTCCAGTGCTTACGGATCGTTAAATTATATTCACTCATTAAGACGCTTCAGTAAAAGCTGGTCAACAGCTTTTTTCTTAAATTAATTTAATTTTATAATAAATTAAAGCTGACCTAGATTTCTTTGGACAAGATTGATGCATTGTCTTTACTTCCATCAACAAAATCGTAGTAACTTTCTCTTTTCCCTATCAATACATAGCCTAAATTCGAGTATAACTTATTCGCTGGATTATTTGATTCGGCTACCTCAAGAAAGCATTTTGCAGAACCCGCGTTTCTAGCCTCTTTTTCAAACTTGCAAATCAGATATTTTGCTTTGCCCAGCCGACGAGAATTTGGATGAACGATGACGTTCAAGATCTCTGCTTCCTCGCCGAGAATCCGACCAATTAAAAAACCGTTTTCGACACAAAAAAATCTAGTGGTTTCGCTTTCTAAAAGTTTTTTATATTCACTAACTGTCCATGGTCGAGTCATTAAACCTGACTTCAAATGCAAGTTGGCCATGTCATTGTGGTTCATTCTAGCAGCTGGGGTTCATTTTTTGCATTTGGTGAGGCGTCTGTAGGTTTTATGTAACATGGTGTCGGTGGTTTAAAATTTTGATTTTTTTCCTGAGTTAATAAAGCAATATTCTTTAAAAGAGTTTCTGGCTCCGATTTATGAATAAAAGTTTTATGCATTGATCTTACAAAATCTTCTGACGCAAATGTAGCGTTTTTTGGATTTGAACCGACATAGTAAAACCCCTTATTGGCTGGTAATATGGCAAGGTCATTTTCACCGCTTCCGTATAAAGTTGCTTCAAAACTGGATATGCCTATTGCAGGAATATTTAAACCGAAGGCCAAACCGCGGGCTGCTGAAACTGAAATGCGGATACCCGTAAAGTTCCCAGGTCCAGTACAAACTCCTATTCGATGAATATCAGCCCAACTTAAAAAAGCTTCGTCCAAGAGCTCGTTCAAAAGTGGAATAAGCCGCTCAACCTGACCCTTGGGCATAATCTCTACGGTAGTTTTTATTTTTTCTCTTCCACGGTAAAGCGCTGCTGCAATGTGTTTATCAGATGTATCAAAAACAATTACGTTTTTACTAGACATCTACTGGGCGAACCTCAGTCACCTCAGGAATATAATGCCTTAGAAGATTTTCAATACCCATTTTAAGGGTCATCGTTGATGAAGGGCAACCTGCACATGCACCTTTCATTTGGAGGTAAACTACGCCTCGATCAAAACCGTGGAAAGTGATATCACCACCGTCTTGAGCGACTGCAGGTCTCACGCGGCTATCTAAGAGTTCTTTGATTTGGCCAACGATCTGAGCATCTTCTTCAGATACCTCCGTGGAATGATCAGGTGCTGCAGCACCATTAATTGCTTCTTGGCCAGATTGAAAATGTTCCATTATTGCGCCAAGCAAAGCTGGTTTGGCATGATCCCAATCAACGCTATCTTCTTTTGTAACAGTAACAAAATCACGACCTAAAAAAACGCCAGTAACCCCATTAACCCCAAATAGTTTTTGAGCAAGTGGAGATATGCTCGCATCCTTAGAGTTAGGAAAATCAGCAGTACCCTCTTCTAGGACTGTTTGTCCTGGTAAAAATTTTAACGTTGCCGGGTTTGGAGTAGATTCTGTTTGGATGAACATAGTTTTCCCTAATTTTCAAGTATAGTATGCCAATTATGCTTAGAAACGTCAAGAGTTTAGAATCATTCTAAAAATAATCATTGTCTATATTACAGTAAAAGTTTGCTGGTTATTTAAGTTATGGCTTCCAGTTGCTCTTTTGATAAATTTCCTGGAACAATTGTAACTGGTATTGGGAATGATCCTGAACTTTTAGATAATTGAGAAACTAGCGGACCTGGGCCACCATTATCAGTTCCTGCACCTAGAACAAGAATACCGACCTCAGGGTCATCTTTTAAATAGCTTAGTATTTCTTTTACCGGTTCGCCTTCGCGTACAATTAGCTCTGGATTGATTTTATTGCTATCGCGCATCCATTTTGCAAAAACATCAAAATGTGCTTTTATCCCTTCACGAGCTTCTTCTCTCATTAAATCGCCCACACCAATCCAATGATTAAACTCCTCTGGAGGAATTATTGAAATTATTGATACCCCGCCACCGGTTTTCATTGCTCGCATAGCCGCAAAACGCATTGTACATAAACATTCGCGACTGTCGTCAAGTACAACTAAAAATTGCGCATTTGAAACTCAATTTTTATCTCATGCCTATAATATCAAATGTTTCCTGTAGTATTGGTTCAGCTATAGATTTAGCTTTGCTGGCACCATTATCTAATATTTTGTCTAACTCTGGGATATCTTTCATTATCAGATTCATTTTATTGGAAATTGGTGACAAAACCTCGATTGCTTGTTCTACCAGCATCGGTTTGAAATCGGAAAATTGCCTACCACCAAGGTCTCTCAAGACGCTTTCAATGCTTTCATCCGCAAGTGCTGCATATATTGACACTAAATTCTGTGCTTCCGCTCTGCCTTCTAAACCTTCCGGTTCAGAGGGCAGAGCGTGCTGATCGGTTTTAGCTTTCCTAATTTTATTTGCAATCATATCAGCATCGTCAGTCATATTTATCCGACTCAAATCAGAAGGATCAGATTTTGACATTTTCTTGGTACCATCGCGCAGGCTCATTACTCTTGCTGCTGGTCCGCCAATAACAGGCTCGGTTACTGGAAAAAAATTAACCTCATAATCATGATTGAATTTTATTGCGATATCTCTCGTAAGTTCCAAATGTTGTTTTTGGTCATCTCCAACGGGGACATGGGTTGCATGATAAGCTAGAATATCAGCCGCCATTAGAGCAGGGTAACCAAATAGTCCAAGAGATGCATTCTGAGCATTCTTTCCAGCTTTATCTTTAAATTGCGTCATTCGTTGCATCCAGCCCATGCGCGCTACGCAATTAAAAACCCAACCGAGCTGAGCATGCTCAGGGACAGCGGATTGAGTAAATAAAGTCGACTTACTTGGATCGAGTCCAGATGCAATAAAGAATGCGGCTAACTCTCTAGTATTTTGTCGTAGTACTTTTGGATTTTGCCACACGGTAATAGCATGAAGGTCAACCACACAATATATCGTTTCGTAATCGTCGTCTTGCATCTGAACAAATCTTTTGATTGCACCCAGATAGTTTCCTAGCGTCAAACCACCAGAAGGCTGAACCCCTGAAAAAACGCGCTTTTTGAATTGGCCGACTGAATCATTTTGCAGCACGTTATCCATTTAAAATTCTCCGTCTGGATTTTCTCTCTCAAATCGCTTACCTGTGTCGGTAAATTTGGTCAAGCTAAGGAATTTTTCTTGTCAGACTATAATAGATCCCCAATTGTTAATCCAATTCCTACTTCTATTTTACTGATTTTTTCTGGCATCATTCTGGTTGAAGCCCTCCTTGTTTTTGGTTTTGGTGGGCCACTTGCAAAAACTGAGACGACCATTGAACGACTGAATTTAGTCCAAAATTATGGCGTCCCTCCTAATCTTGCGTCTTGGATGTTTGAAACAGGTAATTTCTCAATTAACTATATATCGAGATTTATAGTTTATCCGTTTATCAATTTATCAGGTCTTTCAGTTGTTTTTGCTGCAGTTTTGTTATTGGCTTTGGGAAAAATGGTTGGTGAAGTTTTTTCGTCATTTTCTGTTATTTTAATTTGGTTATTAAGTACATTTTTTGCGGCTCTTTTTTATTCTATATCAGCAACCGATGAGCAAATTTTGGTAGGATCCTTTCCTGGAGTTTATGGCTTTGTCGGAGCTTATACCTTTGTTTCTTGGATTGCATTGCGATTAGCAGAAAAGAAAAATCAATCGCAGGCTTTTGCATTGATAGTAACTTTAATGAGTGTGCAATTACTTTTCAGTTTTTTATTCGGAACTGGAGAACTATGGATAGCTGATTTCGCAGGTTTTGTGATAGGTTTTGTTTTATCATTTTTTTTGAGTCCAGGCGGGATAAAGACAGTACTTTCTATTCTAAGAAACTAACCCTTTTTTATTGAAGCTCTAAGTTCTTTTAAATTAATTCCGCCTAGGAAAACGGCCGTCGCCGTGTAAGTTACTACTCCTAGCAGAATTAAAAATATAGCAAAAATTATTCTCTCTAAAATCGAAGAGACATCATTTTTGAGAAGGAAGTTTGTTCCCCATAAAAATAATCCAATGATGAAAGAGGATAAATTAATAAGCAAAAATTTTGATTTTGAAAGTTTAGTAAGTTGGCCAATCGCTCCAATATTTTTTGTACCAAGAACCAATAAGATAATCATAGCCCAAGCAGAGATTGTGGTTGCAACAGGCGCGGCAATCCATCCGTAAAAAGGCATTAAACCAATCGCAATTATCGAATTTACTATCATTGATAAAACCGCAAATTTAAAAGGAGTTTTTGTATCACCCCGAGCAAAGTAGAGAGGTTGATAGATCTTTTGTAAG
>ENA-OSEY01001571-OSEY01001571.1-marine-metagenome-genome-assembly--contig:-NODE-1571-length-15564-cov-5.625363_pt1 | contig 15564 bp, 16 predicted proteins | sample MGYA00248465_ERZ534230 | MGnify/ENA primary metagenome ERZ534230 (study PRJEB26409, sample SAMN06344110) | marine metagenome | isolation source: Sea water from surface | place: Atlantic Ocean:Southern...
CGTTACATCTTCACCCTTGCTATTCATTAGATCTGTTGTAACTGTAAAAGGCACAGCTACTTTATTCATACTTACAGGATGACTATTCATATCACCACGGTCATCTTCATTGACTGTAAAAACTGTTAAACCATCATCACTCCATGCGACATCCACTGGGTGTTCAGTTCTATCTTTTTCAAGTGGAAATGCAGCTCCTGCTCTACTCGGTAAGCACGTCAAAGTGGCATGTGCTATATTACCACCAGGAATTACTCCATCAAACCATCTCACATTTAGTTCCCGAGCTACTACGAAATTTGAAATAAAAATCGAGATAAAATAGCAAACTATTATTACGGCAGCCTTTTTCATAACCATTTATTTTAATGCAGGTTTTAAAAGCCTCAACATTTTTTTATGTATTGATTTATTAGCAGAAATCAAAACGTTTCCAGCTTTATTTGCATTTTCATTACGCCATGTTGAGGCAATCCCACCTGAGGCTTTAATGATTGGAATAAGTGGATGAATATCCCAGATTTTATTCATACATTGAATAACAACATCTAATCTTCCTTCACAAAAATGAGCATAACTTAATGCATCAGAACAAGGGAACTGCATCATTTTTAAAATCTTTGGAATTTTTTTTTGTTTGTTTAAGGATAAATAACCATGAAAAGCTGCAGACACTTTCATATTTTTAAATGTTGCTTTTTTATTGATACTTAATTTTGATTTTTTTCCATTATCAACGACATATGCGGCTTTGTTAGAAACGTTGTAATAATATTTTTTTAATTTAGGAAAATTTGCTAAACCTACAATTGGATCTCCTTTATAATTTAATGAGATTAAATTGCTCCAAGTGGGATTTCCTATCACAAAAGATCTTGTTCCATCTATTGGATCTATAATCCAAGCGAAATCACTTTTAACCTTTTTGTGACCAAATTCTTCTCCGATTATTTGATGATCTGGAAATTTCTTTTGTATTTTTGCTCTTATAAATTTTTCAAATGCCTTATCTGCAGATGTTACCGGGTCATAACCTTTGCCTTTAAGTTTATTATTTACCTTAAAAGGCTTGTTAAGCTTCTTATAATAAAGTCGTGTTAAGTCCTTAGCTAAGCTGTTTAAAAAGCTTGAAAATACTTTAATTTTCTTTGAATTTATCTCTGGCATAAATAGTCACTTACTATTTTATTTATCTTGATTAAAGACAAATTTTAAATAATCCTCGAATAAACTATGAAAATAGAACTGAATAATAACAAGATTTTCTACAAAAATGGCTCATCTGTACAAGAGATACATCCATTTTGGTTACGTGAAAGAGCCAATGGTGAAAAATACTTAGATAAAAAAACACAACAAAGACTTTTTGATCCAACTTCCTTGAATGTCGAAATTGCAATCAAAAGTGCTCGAATTAATAATGACTTATTAGAGATTGATTTCAATGATGGTGTTAATTCTAAACTAAATATTGAAAAGATTGCTGAAGAATTTTCAAAAGAAGATGAAGTGATTTACGGAATAGAAAAAGTCAAATGGAATTCATCTTTTACAGATTTTAAAAAATATAAATATTCTGATGAGCTTTTCGAAACTCAGGAAATGTATGATTTATTATTATCATTTTATAAATATGGATTTGTTATTATTCAAGATGTACCAACTGAGGATAATTTCTTAGTAAAATTTGCAAATAAAGTTGGAAGTGTAAGACGAACAAATTTTGGCGAACATTTTAATGTTAAATCAATTCCAAGCCCTAACGATTTAGCTTATACATCTCTTCCTCTAGCACCACATACAGATAATCCTTACAGAAATCCTGTACCATGTATTCAATTATTACATTGTATTATAAATGAAGTTTCTGGTGGACTTTCAACGTTAGTAGATGGATATACTGTTACCGAAGATTTAAAAAAAGAAAATCCAGAATTTTATAATATTCTTACCAAAGTAAAGGTTAAATTTAAATTTATAGATAAAGATGTTGTTTTAGAGCATTGGGCTGAATTAATTCAATTAGATGAAAATAAAAAATTAAAACAGGTAAGATTTAGTCCAAGATTAGACTTTGTTCCAATTTTAGAAAAAAGTGAATTAGATTTGTACTATAAAGCGAGAAAGAAATTATCCGCTATGTATAATTCTGATAAATATAGAATTGAATTTAAACTGCAACCAAAAGATCTTTTAATGATGGATAATTATAGACTATTACATGGTAGAACAGAATTTGATGCAAATGAAGGAAGTAGATTTTTACAAGGTTGTTATTTAGATTTTGATAGTACAGAGGGTAAATTAAGACACTTAAAAAGAAAATTTAATCTTTGACTTTTAAAGATACCTTAATCGCATCATTAGTCCCAATTTTTTTAGGTTTTGGTTTTGTAATTGCTAAACCAGCAATGGAACATTTTCCACCTATACTTTTGATGGGTCTGAGATTTACTTTTGCAGCATCAATTTTAATTTGGTGGTTTCCAATTCCAAGAGGATACCTTAAGCAAATATTTATAGCGTCTTTGATTGCAAATACTTTACAGTATAGCGTTACTTACACTGGTTTAAATTTGATTGATGCTTCTGCAGCCGTACTACTGGTTCAAACAGAAGTTCCATTTGGAGTTTTATTTGCTTACTTCATGCTTAAAGAAAAACCTACAATAAGAAGTTTAATTGGAATTGCAGTTGCATTTGTTGGTGTATACATTTTAACAGGCTCTCCTAATTTAGAGGGAAAATTTTTAGGTATATTTCTTACAATATTAGGATCTGCTATTTGGGCATTAGGGCAAGTATTAGTAAAACCTTTAAGTAAAGAAATAAGCCCACTTACACTTGTTGCATGGTTAGCTATTTTCTCTGGACCAATATTAATTTTTTTATCATCGATCCTTGATGGTAATACTATAAGTTATATTAAATCTGCAAACTTTAATAGCTGGGCTATTGCGTTTTATTTAGGATTTTTTATGCAACCAGTCACCTATGGGTGTTTTTATTATGTATTAAAAAATAACCCATTATATAAAGTTTTGCCCATTGTTACTATGGGAATACCTTTGACTGGTTTGTTAGCTGCAATACTTCTTCTTGGAGAAAAACCAACAACAGAACTTTATCTTGGAGGCTTTATAATTTTAATAGGAGTAATTTTAATTCTTTATACGAAACAAAAAAGTACTTAAAAAAAATGTATCTAAAATTTATCCTATTTTTCCTAAAAAAGGTATGTATTCTAACAAGTAAAAACCTATAGCTTGAAGTTGATTTGTTATTATTAATATTCCAGTTAGGAATAAGAGGACACCTCCAGTTTTCGTTATAATATTCATTTTTTGCTTAATATTTTTTGAAATAAGAAGAAACTTTTGAATAGCATAACCTGCTAAAATGAATGGAATGGCTAACCCTAAGGAATAAAATGTAAGAAGCATTATTCCTTCATAAATGCTTTCAGTTGTTGATGCCAAAATTAAAATGGATCCAAGAATTGGACCTATACAAGGTGTCCAACCAAATGCAAAAGCCATACCTACTAAAAACGAACTGAATACATTACTGTTTTTCTCTGCATCTAATCTTTTTTCGTAGTTAAGAAAATTAAGATTAAACACTCCTAAAATATGAAGTGAGAAAATGATAATTATTAAACCAGCAATTATTCTTAATGGAAAAGAATTTTTTAATAAAATCTTTCCTAAAAAAGTTGCTGAAGCACCAAATATAATAAAGACAACTGAAAAACCTAGGGTAAATAAAATTATTGGTAATAAATTTACATTTTTACTTTTTAATAGATTCTCTAAAGTGGAACCTGATATATAAGAAATATAACCTGGTATGAGTGGTAATACACATGGAGATAAAAAGCTTATTAATCCAGCACCAAATGCAATAAAAATTTCTGTCATTTTATCCTGAATTTTTCATTGCTGCAGCAATACCAGCAATTGAAGTCATCATTGCATCATCTAAATATTTTCTATGCTTTTTCTGTATTCCTTTTTTAGATAATTTTTTCATTACAACAGCTTGCAAAATATTGAGAACTTCAGTGTAAATATTTCTTACAATAACTGATGATCTAAACTTTTTCCTTTGATTAATAATTTCTGTTGGAGTTATAAATTGATTTAGTTTTTTTATATTATCAAATTGCAATCTTAGTTTATCACCAACTTTTTTAAGTTTAGCATCTGCTAAACCCTCTTCATAAACTTCTGAAATCTCAGGATCAACTTTTGAAATCACCATATCCAAAATATCCATTGTTGAATTAAAAAAAGGCCAATTTCTTTCCATATCAACTAATATAGATTTAAATTTTTTCACTGAAGAGTATTTTAATGCCTCACCTGTTCCAAGCCATGCCGGTAACATTAATCTTATTTGCGTCCAAGCAAAAACCCAAGGAATTGCTCTAAGTCCTTTTATATTATCAACATTTTTTCTTTTAGACGGTCTTGATCCAATCGATAATTTTCCAAGTGCAAGATGTGGTGTTACAGTTTTAAAGTATCTAATAAAATCTGTATTTTCTCTAATATTTTTTCTGTAAGATCTTGTCGAAATCTGTGTCATATCCTCAATTAAATTTCTCCAACTATCTTTTGGTTTTGGTGGTGGATTAAGTGTTGCTTGCATTACCGCACCTATATAACTGCAGAGGTTATATTTTGCTATTGGTTCATAGCCATATTTTTGTTGTATCATTTCACCTTGATCCGTAATTCTAATTTTACCATTTACGGATCCTGGAGGTTGAGATCTAAGAGTGGATTGAATTGGACCACCTCCTCTACCTGCAGAACCTCCTCTGCCATGAAAAAATGTAAGATCAATTTTATATTTTTTTCCTAACTTAACAATTTCCTCTTGAAGCTTATATTGATGCCAGCTCGCAGAAAGTTTTCCAGCATCTTTGCTTGAGTCTGAGTAACCAATCATAATCTCGTGATTATTCTTAATTAATTTTCTATACCAGCTTAAGGAAAATAAATTTTCCATAATCGATTTTGCATTTTTTAAGTCATCTAAGGTTTCGAATAATGGAACTACTCTTAATCTTTTATTTATATTTGCTTCCTTTTGTAAAAAAGAAACTGCTAAAATATCAGAGGCTGACGATGTCATTGAAATAATATATGCACCTAAACATTCCTCAGGTTGATCAGCTAGAATCTTAAAAGTGGACCAAACTTCAAGATTTTCTCTATTCTTAAATCTGAAATTTTTAATGATTTTTTTATTTGTTTTTAAATGTTTTGATAAAAAATTTATTCGCTGCTTTTCTGACCATTTATAATAATCAGCTCTGTACTTCTTTTTGATGAACTCATAAAGTAATTGCGAGTGTCTTGATGATTCCTGTCTAATATCTAGTCTAGCAAGATTTATACCAAAACATTTTGCTCTTCTCATTAAGTCAAGTAATTCACCACTTGCTATATTTTCATTCTGGTTTTTTTCAAGAGAATCTCTTACCACTCTTAAAGGTTTTAAAATTTCTTCTCTTGAGGATAATAGTTTTTTTTGATCTAGAGGTTTGTGTCTTACAAGATGATTTTCTATTGCTCTATGCGTTAATCTCATTTTATCTCTAAGAGGTCTTAAAAATACTCTGTATGGTTCAAAAGTTTTTCCTGTAACTTTTAAAATTTTGTTAGAACATTTTTCCATTGAAAAAGATCTGATTAACTTTGTTAATTCTTTTTCATATAATTTTGCAGCTTCCCATCGTGATAATAAAATTACTTCTTTGGTAATTGAGGAGGTTACATTTGGATTTCCATCTCTATCTCCACCCATCCAAGAACCGAACTGAATAGGATTAAAATTTTTTGGTAAATTCTTTCCCATATTTTTAAGAAAAATTCCATTTAGTCTTCTATAAACTTTTGGAATTGTTTCCCACAAACTATCCTCAATTACTGCGAGACCCCATCTGGCTTCATCAGTTGGGCTAGGTCTAAATCTTTTTAGATCATCGGTGTTCCAAATAATTGTAAATTCATCATAGAGTTTTTTGTCTAAAATTTTTACTTTCGAAGGATAATGCTTAAGCAGTTCGCGTTGTTCCATAATCTCAGTTATGTTATGATATTTTTGTATTAATGTTCTTCTTTTAACTTCAGTTGGATGAGCTGTTAATACAATTCCAATATTTAAATTTTTTGCAATATTGTAAATTTTATTTTTTGAAATTTTTCTAGATTTGAAAAGATTTTCGAATATCTCTTCAATAAAAATATACTTATGTTCATCCTTAATTTTTGAGTTTTCAAATTCATCTAACTTCCTAGAGGAATCTAATGACTCTGTTAAATTAACAAAGTTCATAAAATGAGTAAATGCCCTTGATAATTTAAAAATATTTATAGGACTTAGTTTATTTATTTCTGAAATAATTATTTTAAACCTTTTTTTATTATTAATATTTTTGACGTTTGCTTTTGAAAGTAGTCTTATTTTTTCAACTAAATTAAAAAAATTTTGACCTTCTTGTTTTCTAATAACTCTACCAAGTATATCACCTAGATATCTTGCATCGTCTCTTTGCGATTTAGTTGGAATACCCTCGTAATATAAATCTCTTTTAAGCATTGTTATTTACAACTTTATGCGTTTGTTCTCCTAAGTGATCTATTCCAAGCTTAACAGTTTCACCACCTAATAAAAATTTAGATGGTTTTCTATTTTCTCCAACACCTGGAGGAGTTCCTGTGCAGCATATATCGCCAGGGTATAAAGTCATGCAGTGGCTCATATAAGATACTAGTTGGTTTATATTAAAAATCATTTGATTTGTATTTCCTGTTTGCATTCGTTCTCCATCAACATCTAAATACATATTTAAATTATGAACATCTGAAATTTCATCTTTTGTTAATATGTAGGGACCTATAGGTCCAAAAGTATCAAAACCTTTCCCTTTATCCCATGAACCACCTTTATTCTTTTGAAAATTTCTCTCACTTACATCGTTTACAAGGAAAAAACCTAAGACATAATTTAACGCATCTTTTTCACTGACATAAGAACATTTCTTCCCTATTACAAAACCTAATTCAACCTCCCAGTCTGTATGATTAGAATTTTTTGGAATTACAATATCGTCATTAGGTCCAGATACACTGTTGGTGAATTTAGAAAATATTATAGGCTCTTTTGGAATAGGCATGTTTTGTTCTATTGCGTGGTCTTTGAAATTTAATCCTATCCCAATAAATTTAGAGGGATTGTTAACACAAGCTCCAATTCTTTGATTTTTATCTAATATAGGTAAGCTCTCAACTTTGATATTATCTAATTTACCTATTGTCTCAAAATTTAAATTATCTGAATTAAAATCCTTAATGACAGATGATATATCTCTATAATTGTTATCTTTATCAATTATAATTGGTTTTTCCTTACCCGGATTTCCAATTCTTGCTAGTTTCATTTTAAAAATACGATTAAAAGTAATATCACCCAAACTGCACCATAGTAAAATGGCATCATTTTTTTCCAAGATGATAAAGCTTTTGCAGCTGTTTTAATCTCTTTTTTTTTGACTTTTACCATTTATCCTTTCAATCCAAGATGAGTATACTTTACATTTAAATAATCTTTAATTGCCATAGAGCCGCCTTCTCTACCGTAGCCTGCTTGCTTTATTCCACCAAAAGGCGCTTCAGCTATAGCGACCAATGGAGTATTTACTGCAACAGTTCCTGTTTCCATAAGTTCTGAAGCTCTATGAGCTTTTTCCATTGAATTAGTGCAAATGTAACTTGATAAACCTAAATCATGATTATTTGCTCTTTCAATAACTTCATCAAATGTTTTAAATGATAACATTGGAACTAAAGGTCCAAAAGGTTCAACTTTCATTATTGTAAAATCATCTTTAATATTATCAAAAATGGTTGGTTCATAATAAAATCCTTTATTAAATCCTTGAGGTCTTTTTCCTCCAAGAAGAACTTTTCCTCCTTCTTTTTTTGTTGTTTCAACTAGTTCTTCAACTTCATTTAATCTTTTTTTTGTTGTCAAAGGTCCTAATTGAACTGATGGATCCATACCATCACCAATTTTCAATTTTTTTGTTTTTTCAATAAATAAATTTACAAATTCATCTTTTTTATTTTCTTGGATATAAAATCTATTTGGAGATATACATACTTGGCCATTATTTCTAAATTTTGCTGCGATAGCCATGTCTGTAGCTTTTTTAATATCAGCATCTTCAAAAACAATAAACGGAGAGTGTCCACTTAACTCCATTGTTACTCTTTGAACTTTATCTGCAGCTTGTTTTAATATTAGTTTACCAACTCTTGATGAGCCAGTTATTGATATTTTTTTAACTATATCTGATGAAATTAATTGTGATGCAATACTAGGTGGATCTCCCGAAAGTAAATTGACTACACCAGCAGGAACACCACACTCTCTGCAAATATCTACTAGTTCCATAACAGTACCAGGAGTTATAACATCAGGTTTTATAATTACCGAACAACCAGCTGCTAGTGCTGTTGAAATTTTTCTTGAAGATAAAACTAATGGAAAATTCCATGGCGACAGTGCAGCTACTACTCCGACTGGTTGATAATATACATGTACTCTAGTATCTTTAAATCTGCTCTCAACAGTTTGACCATAAATTCTTTTTGTTTCTTCTGCGTTCCATTCAAAAATATCTGCTGATCCTCCAACTTCACCTTTTGCTTCTGCAAATGGTTTTCCAACTTCAAGTGTCATCCACTTTGCTAAGACATCTTGTTTTTCTCTCATCTTATCTGCAATTTTTCTTAATGTATAAGATCTTTGCCAAGGTGGAGTATTTTTCCAAACTTCCAAACCTTTTTGTGCAGACTTAAGAGCATCGTCTACATCTTTTGAACTTGCTTTTGAAGCATGACCAATAATTTCTTCATTTGCAGGATTAATTACTTCGTATGTTTGTTTATCTGAAGACTGTTGCCATTTTCCATCAATGAATTGTCCAAATTTGCTATACATAATTTTTAATTTATGATTAATTAGTGGTCTATTAACCTTGAATATATCTATAAATAAGTAAAAAATAAAGTGTCTAAGTCTTTCCCTCTTCTGTTTATACTTCTTTGGTCTTCTGCTTTTATAACAACTCTTCCAATTGTTCAAAATAGTGATCCATTCTCTGCTTTAGCCTTTAGATTTTTCTTAGTAGCTATTTGTTTTTTTATATATTCAATTTACAAAAAAACTAAAATATCAGTTAATAGCAAAGACCTAGTAAATTCTTTGGGCACTGGTATTTTGTTTCATGGACTTTACCTAGGTGGAGTTTTTTACTCAATATATATAGGTTTTCCAACAAGTCTAACTGCACTTATAGTTACTATGCAGCCAATTTTAACTAATTTACTAGCAGGTTATTTTTTAAAAGAAAAAGTCTCACTTAATCAATGGTTAGGAGTTTTATTAGGGTTCACGGGTGCAGTAATGGTACTAGGATTTGATATTGGAAAATCTTTACCAATCGAAGGTGTTATTTCTTCACTTGTTGCTTTAATTGCAATTACAACATCAACAATTTGGCAAAAAAAAATAAGTAATAATATTCCTTTATCTGTAAATAATATGTATCAAGCAGTTGGTGCAGTTTTATTTCATTTATTAATTATTATTTTTATATTTAAAGACCCATTTATAAATTTAAATTCAGATTTTTTATTAGCAATGAGTCATCAAGTATTTCTTGTCTCGTTAGGAGCATTTTCTATTTTGATGTATCTAATAAAAAATAATTCTGCGAGCAAAACTGTATCATTATTTTTTTTAATACCAGTGGTTACAGCATTGATGGCTTGGATATTTTTAGGAGAAGAATTGATGAAAATCGATATTGCTGGTTTCATAATCGCATCTACAGGTGTGTTTATTTCAACAAGAAAATAAATATTTAAGCAAAAATTTGATGAGACATTTTATTTCATAATTTTCTCTCATTTGTGTTAGATTTAAAAAAAAAGGAGAAACATATGAAGGCATATATTATGGGGAACTACACGGAAAAAGCTTTTCAGGGTTTTATGAAAGATCCAACGAGTGATAGAAAAGCAGTTGTAGAACAATTAACAAAAGCTGTTGGTGGAACAATTCACAGTATGGATATCGTTAGAGGTTCATATGATTTTATTGTTGTAACTGAAGTAGGATCATTTGATGACTTTGCTGCTATAAAATTAGTTGTGGAATCATCTGGTGCAGTAAAAAATATGACAATGTTAGAGGCTATAGATTTTACAAAAGCAACAACTAAGGCAAGCAAGATTGGTTATAAACCACCAGGACAGTAATTAATTTATTGTTTTTTTTCGTTATCAACAACTAAGCAGATTTCTGATTTAGTCAGAAATCTGCGACCTGTTCCATTATCTAATGAGAACATGCCACCAATACCTTTTACAGCATCTATAGTTAAATCAGTGTGTTTCCATTTTTCATATTGGTCTCCGTTCATATAAAAAGGTACGCCACCTATTTCACCTAACTTAATATCATTATCTCCTAATGGAAATTCTCCTTCTTGAAAACACATTGGAGCGCTTCCATCACAACAACCACCTGATTGGTGAAACATTAATTTTTCACCATATTTTTCTTTTAGCTCAGAGAGAAGGCTTAGTGCTGAATGTGTTGCTGATACTTTCATTTTTAAAGTACGGCCCATGATATAGAATCATGGGCCAGTATATATTATTGATTAAAAGAAGCCCAATTTTTTCTCAGCATAAGAAACGTGTAAGTTCTTATTCTGTCTGTAATGATTAAGCATCATTTTATGAGTTTCTCTTCCAACTCCTGATTGTTTGTATCCACCAAATGGTGAGTGAGCTGGATAAGCATGATAACAATTAGTCCATACTATTCCTGCTTGTATTGCTCTACCCATTCTGTGAGCTATATTACCATTTCTAGTCCATACAGCTGCTCCTAAACCATAAAGAGTATCATTAGCAATTTTCAATGCCTCTGCTTCATCTTTAAATTTAATCACAGATACAACTGGTCCGAAGATCTCTTCTTGAGATATTCTCATGTTGTTTTTAGCCTCAAAAACAGTTGGTTGGATATAATTACCTTTTTCCAAGCCACTATTAAGCTTAGCAACACTTCCACCAGTAAGAACTTTAGCGCCTTCTTTTTTACCTAGCTCTAGATAAGACTTAATCTTCTCCATTTGCTCTACTGACGCTTGAGCTCCAATCATTGTCTCCATTTTTAAAGGATTATCTTGCACAACAGCTTTTGTTCTAGCAATAGCTCTTTCCATGAATTTATCATAGATAGACTCTTGAATTAAAGCTCTGCTTGGGCAAGTACAAACTTCACCCTGGTTTAGATTGAACATTACAAAACCTTCAATACATTTATCGAAGAAATCATCATCTTTATCCATGACGTCTTCAAAGAAGATATTAGGAGATTTTCCACCTAATTCTAATGTAATTGGAATTATGTTTTGTGCAGCATACTGCATAATCAATCTTCCAGTTGTTGTTTCACCAGTAAATGCAACTTTTGCAACTCTTTTAGATGATGCTAAAGGTTTACCTGCTTCTAATCCAAAACCGCTAACAATGTTAACAACACCTTTAGGTAATAAGTCTCCAATAAGTTCCATCATTACCATAATTGATGCTGGCGTTTGTTCAGCTGGTTTTAAAACTGAACAGTTTCCTGCAGCAAGAGCTGGTGCTAATTTCCATGTTGCCATTAACAATGGGAAATTCCATGGAACTATCTGACCAACTACTCCTAGTGGTTCATGAAAATTGTATGAGTATTGATTATTAGCAATCTCAGCAATAGAACCTTCTTCAGCTCTTATTACTCCTGCGAAATATCTCCAGTGATCAATCACTAAAGGTAAGTCAGCAGCCATACATTCTCTGATCGGTTTACCATTATCTAAACATTCAGCGACAGCTAATAAGTTTAGATTTTTTTCTAAAACATCAGCAATTTTATACAAGATGTTTGATCTTGTTGTGATGTCTGTCTTTCCCCATTCAGGGAAAGCTGCGTGTGCCGCGTCTAATGCAGCTTCCACGTCTTTTTCATTTGAACGCGCAACTGAACAGATCTTCTCATTAGATATCGGGCTTACATTATCAAAATATTTACCAGATAGAGGTTCTACAAATTTACCGTTAATGTAGTTTCCATACTTTGCTTTAAATGGAAATTTAACCTTTAGATGAGAGGTATCTAGAACCGAAGACACTTTCATTGCTTCTGCACTCATTTTTCCTCCATTTTTTATAATTTCAATTAAAACAATTTTTAATTGCAATGTAAATGTAACAAAATATTTTCAACTTGAAATTGATTCAAGAATTTAAAATCATGAAATATTCAATTAAAAGTTTTATTATGGTTTCACGTGAAATTTTATGGATAAAAATTTTTTTAAAAAATTAAGAATTTTAGATGGTGGTATGGGGCAAGAGTTACACGCACGCGGTCTTGTTTCAAAAGGAACTCTTTGGTCAACAAGTGCAATATTAGATGAGAAATATCATCAATCTGTGGTTGATATACATTTAGATTATATTGAGGCAGGTGCAGAACTAATTACTACTACAAATTTCTCAAGTAGAAGAATTAGAATGGAGCAAAATAAAGTTAATGATATGTTTGAATTTGCCAATAAAAAAGCTTGTGAACTTGCTCTTAAAGCAAAAGAACAATCAAAAAAAGAAATTATAATAGCTGGAAGTATACCGGCACAATCAGATACTTATAGGGAAGACACTAGATCAAGTGAAATTATTCATCAAAATTTTTATGATCAAATTAATTGTATTAAAGATTTTATAGATATCTTTTATTTAGATGTTATTTCTAGTGGAAGGGAAATAGCTATAGCCACTGAAATAATTGATAAATTAAATAAACCTATTCTTGTTGGTATTCATTTACTAAAAAACGGAAAATTACCTTCGGGTGAGACCATTAATCAAGTGATGAAAAAATATAAAAGCTCTAATTGGATTGGTATTATAGCTTCATGTGTGTCGCTTGAAATTGCTGAAAATTCAATAAATGAGCTGAAAATTCATGAATTACCCTTTGGGTATAAGGTTAATCTTTGGGGTGATGATGAGCCATCTCCAGTGAGAAAAATTAATTCAGCTAAATTCGACGAAGATGCAGTCAACTTAAATACTGTTATGGGAAAAAGAGAAGTATCAAATGAAATGTTTAAAAAGTTGGGTAAAAATTTTATCAATAATGGTGCAACTATATTAGGTGGTTGCTGTGAAACTAATCCAATGCATATTGCTGCTTTGTCTGAGCTAAAATAAAATTTATTTAATCATTTGATTTTTTTGCTAAATAAATTCCAACAAGAACTAATACTACTGAAACAATAATTTTAGGAGTGATTAACTCTTTTAAAAAAATATATCCTAAAATTATTCCAAAAATTGGTATTAAAAAGGATACCTGAGATTGAAAAATTAATCCATTTTTCTTTAAAATAGAAAATCTTAATAACCAAGCAAGACCAGTCGATACTAAACCAAGATAAACGACTGATATAATAGATAATGTGTTTGGAGTACTGTTCCATGGCTGTTCAAAAATCATAGTTAAAGGTAATAAAATTATTGATGCCCAAATACATATGGATGTTGTTACGTTTTCATTTCTTTTATTACTTATCTTTAAAGTAAGAACACCTCCCACAACATAGCCGGTCGCACCTAGTAGAATTAAAAGTGCTGAATAGAAATTATTTTCATTTATTAAAATATTATCTGAAAATAAATAAACAATTCCTGAAAAACCAATTAAAACTCCAATCGTTTTAATTAAATTAAATTTTTCGTTTTTTGTAAAGTAATGACCTAAAATTGTAGAAGTTAATGGAGTGCTCGACATCAGTATAGCAGCCAAATTACTTTGAACAGCTTTAATTCCATAAGATATAAAAAAAAAAGGAATTACAAGATTAACAAATCCAATTAAAGCGAACCAATACCAATCCTTAGAAAAGACCTCAATTTTAATTTTTTTAATATTACATAAAATAATAAGAGGTATTGATGCTAAAAAAACTCTCAAAAAGGCAATTGTTACGGGTCCAAAGGACTCAGTTGCAATTTTAATGTTAAAAAAAGCAGAGGACCATATTAGTGCTAAAAAACATAAAAGAGAATAATCAATTATTGTTGGTTTTCTCATTCTGTTATTTCCAGGACTTTTGATGAAGTAATCTCATTTAATTTTTTAAAATTTATTTCAAATATACAATTTGGATGTCCAGCTGCAGCATAAAGTATTTCAAATCTTTTTAATGTGTTGTCCATAAATATTTCTATCTCATTTAACAAACCAACTGGAGATACTCCACCAATAGTATAACCTGTTTGGGTTTTTACTTGATCAGGTGAAGCCATACATAGATCATTTTTTTGGGTAATCTTTTTAAGTTTGTTTAAGGAACATTTTTTATCTCCAGAAACTAGACAAAGAATAAAACTATTTTCAGCTCTAAAAAGCAAACTTTTTACAATCGCACCAACCTCGCAACCTAAAGCTAACGATGCATCTTTTGCAGTTCTTGCGGTCTTTTCTAAAACTTTGACTTTTAATGATTTATCAAATCTTTGTAAGGCATCTTGAGCCCTTTTGACTGGTTCTTTGTTTAATAACTCATCCATACAACTATTAATTGTTTGTAAAATATTAATAACTTTGATTAAAATCCATGCACTAATTGCATAGGAGATATCAATATAATAAGCGATATTAATATACTTTTATTTGCTAGAAAACGTTAAAAATTGAAAGGGTAAATATGAGCGCTAATAATGTGTTAAAACAAATGAAAGATAAAGACATTGAATATGTCGACTTAAGATTTACAGATCCTAGAGGAAAATTACAGCATGTTACTATGGATTCAAAAGTAGTGGATGAAGAGATGTTGGAAGAAGGTATATTTTTTGATGGATCGTCTATAGCTGGTTGGAAAGCAATCAATGAATCAGACATGATTTTAAAGCCTGACTTATCTAGAACAGTAATTGATCCTTTCACTAGTCATAATACTATGAATATTTTTTGCGATGTTATGGATGCAATAAAGAAAGATCCATACGAAAGGGATCCACGTGGAACTGCAAAAAAAGCAGAAGCATACTTAAAAAAATCAGGAATTGGTGACAAAGCATATTTTGGACCAGAAGCAGAATTTTTTGTGTTCGATGATGTTAAATACAAAAATGATATGAACGAAACAGGATTTAAAATAGATAGCACTGAAGGTCCGTATAATACTGGAAAAGATTATCCAAATGGTAACATGGGGCATAGACCTGGTATTAAAGGTGGATATTTTCCTGTTCCTCCAGTTGATAGCGCGCAAGATATGCGTAGTGAATATTTAAAAGCTATGAAAGATATGGGAATTAAAGTTGAAAAACATCACCACGAAGTAGCACCAATCAACATGAACTTGGAATGTATTTCGGAACTTTGGTAGACCAAGCAGATAACTTGCAATTA
>ENA-OSEY01001572-OSEY01001572.1-marine-metagenome-genome-assembly--contig:-NODE-1572-length-15544-cov-8.262559_pt1 | contig 15544 bp, 15 predicted proteins | sample MGYA00248465_ERZ534230 | MGnify/ENA primary metagenome ERZ534230 (study PRJEB26409, sample SAMN06344110) | marine metagenome | isolation source: Sea water from surface | place: Atlantic Ocean:Southern...
TGAAACTTCTCCATAATAGACATTAGCAGGTTTTGAAAAATCAAAATTCTTTCCTTCATTAAACCACCAATTTTCAAATCTTAACTTAATATCTTCAGCATAATTATAGAGGTCATTTTCATCTTTTAATTCATTAGGTAGTATTGATAATAAAGCTTCATAAGTATAAGGGGTATCATTTTCAAAGTAATTTAAAAAGACCTCAGGAATATTAAAAATATGATAAATTAACTGTCTATATGACCTTGGTCGTCCTGGTAATATAACATCTAATTTTGATACTGGTATTTGTTTTAAAAAAGAGCATGTAATTTCATTGATTTGAATAATTTTTGAAAAAAGGATATTAGGCTCAAGCATTTTATGCTCGTTATAAGAGAATTCTGCAACTTTTGCTACATCTCTAAAAACAGCTCCATTAGCCCAGTTTTCTCCTTTAATAACAATAGGAACCATTCTTAATCCAAATTTTTCTAAATCTTTAAATCCTCTTGGATCTTCTAATATATTTATTGATTCAAATTTAATATTATTTGTTTCAAGAAATTCTTTTGTTTTTAAACAACTTGAACAACCTGGTTGCCAGTAAACTTTTACCACTTCATCCATTTTAAGATCCTCATAGTAGTTTTAATAAATATATAATAATTCTATACTAAGTTATTTAATACTTAAATTATGAATATTTTATCATGCTGAGTCTATTAATTAAAAAAACAAAAGAGGATAAGACGTTATGAATGCAAAACAATATAATATTGGCTTTATTGGTTTGGGGCTTATGGGTAAAGGTTTTACTGAACGTCTTGTTAAAAAGGGTCATTCAGTCATTGGTTATGATCTGGATTTAAAAAAAGTGGAAGAAGCTTCAGTCTATGGTGTTCGTGCCGGAAAGTCTCCAGAAGATGTTGCGTCTCAAAGCGATATAGTGATGTTGTGTGTAACTTCTACTGCCGCAGTTGAGGATGTAATTTTTGGACCTAAGGGAGTTAGTAAGGGTGCAAATTCAAGAAGTTTACTAATTGATTTTTCGACAACTATTGTTGCTTCTACAAAAGAGATGGCGAAACGTTTAAAAGATGAGTCAAATATGGGGTGGATTGATGCTCCAGTATCTGGAGGACCAGATGCTTGTCGAGATGGATCGCTTGCCATCATGGCAGGTGGTAGCACAGATGATATTGAGAGTGTTAGACCATTGATGGAACAACTCTCGGCAACTTTTACAGTTTTTGGAGATGTAGGTGCGGGTCAGGTCGCTAAAATGGTTAATCAAGTGTTGGTCTTGAATAATTACGTTGTTCTTGCAGAAGCACTTGCCTTAGCAGAAGCAGGTGGTATTGACGCATCTAAAATACCTGAAGCTCTTGCAGCAGGGCACGCTGGTTCAAACTTATTACGAGATATATTTCCTAGAATGATTGCTAGAGATTTTGAACCTAAAGGATATGCACGACAAGTCCTTAAAGATCTTGATATGGTGCACGATCTAGCAAAAGAATTCAAAACCCCAACACCTATGTCAGCACAAGCAGCAGCCTTGTTTCGTATTTTAAACTCTAAAGGTTATGATAAGCTAGATGGAATAGCCATTTTAAAACTATTAGACCAGAAGGATAAAGTTTGATTGAAAATAAGATATTAAATAATATTTTTGAAAAGCCTTAATTTGTTTCGTTAACTTTACCTTTTTCTTTATATTATTTTTTTAAGCTAAATTATGATGAAAAATAAATTATTACTAAATAATCAGTTCTAATTTTCTTCAAGTTTTCTCATGCCTAATCTATTTATTAAAAGCATGACTGAGCTTACAAATAAACAGATTTCTATACCACCATAAGTGTATGATAATCCAGAAAACAAAGTTCCTATTAATCTTCCCGCTGCATTAGACATATAATAAAATCCAACATCTAAACTAACTCTTTTTTTATTTGTAAATTTTAAAATTAAAAATGAATGAAGAGATGAATTTATTGCGAAGAAAAAACAAAAAGCTAATAATATTATTATCGTAATTATTAAATTAAAATTGTCATTATGTGGGTATAATTTTAGTAAAAAAAATAAAATTATTGGAATTGGAAATAAATACAAACTCCAGTCTTTGGCAACTTTTACTGCAGAAAATTTTAAAATTTGATTACTTATTAATTTAGGTGTTAATGCTTGAACAATTCCATATATTATTATCCATAGTGCTAAAAATGTTCCAATAATAAAAAAAGCTTTTTTATTATCATCCACAGATCCATCAGATAAAATTGAATAAAAAAATAAAGGTAGTCCAACTACAAACCATACATCGCGAGCACCAAAAAGAAAAACCCTGCTAGCACTTAAAAAATTAATATTTTTATTTTTAGAAAATACTTCAGAAAATTTCACTTTTTTGTCTAAAGAACCTAAATTTTTAGGCATTATTATATATGTAATAGTAAGCACTAAAAACAAAATTAGACTCATTATGATTAAAGAGTTTTGAAACTCAAATAAGTACAATAAAAGTCCACCAATAAAAAAACCTAACCCTTTAACTGTATTTTTTGAACCAGTCAAAAAGCTAACCCATTTGAAAAGTTTATTATTTGTTTCAGGAGCCAGTAATTTTACAGCACTTTTAGAACTCATTTTTGTTAAATCTTTGGAAACACCAGATAAGCCTTGTACAAACATAACAAAAATAACCGAAGCAAAAATAGTCCAGTTTTCATTGACTTGAGTTAATAGTAATAAAGAAATTATTTGTAAAATTAATCCTGAATAAAGTGTAACATTTAATCCAAATTTTGATGCAAGCCAACCAGCCGAAAGATTAGTTATAATTCCAGCAAATTCATATAATAAAAAAAGATAGGCTAGTTGTATTGGGTTAAAACCTAGAACATGAAAATGTAACAATACAAGCATTCTTAATGCCCCATCAGTCAGCATAAAAGACCAATAAGATATAGTTACTATCAAGTAAGAAAAGATATTTTTGTCTTTAAAGTTAATTGAGCTTAACAAATTGATTTTCCAACCATTTTAGCAATGTCAGCTAATCTATTTACATATCCCCACTCATTATCATACCAAGCATAAACTTTCACGTGAGTTTTATTGACTACCATTGTAGATTTTGCGTCAACTGTTGAGCTTCTTGGATCATTTAAGTAATCTGAGGAAACTAAAAGTTTTTCTTCATAGCCAAGTATATTTATTAATTCATTTTTAGATGCTTCTTTAAAAAGTTTATTAACTTCTTCTTTAGAAGTGTTTTTTTCAACTTCAAAAACACAGTCTGTTAATGAAGCGTTAACTACAGGTACTCTGATAGCATGCCCATTTAATTTACCTTTTAGCTCAGGATAGATGAGGTTAATAGCTTTTGCAGAACCTGTAGTTGTTGGAATAAGATTTGTCATTGATGCTCTTGATCTTCTTAGATCTGAGGAAGGCTTGTCAATTATTGTTTGGCTATTCGTAATGTTATGGATTGTTGTAATTGATCCATGATTGATTTTAAGATTATCATGAATCACTTTCACAATTGGAGCTATACAATTAGTAGTACAACTTGCTCCTGTAATAATGTTATGTTCATTTTTGTTATATAAATGATGATTTACACCATAAACTAAATTTAATATTTTAGGATCATCTATTGGGGCAGAAACAATTACCTTTTTAACGCCATTTTTTAAAAACTTCTGCAAGTATTCAAAATTTTTATTTTTCCCTGTACAGTCAATTAAAACATCAATATTTGATAATTTTTCATCATTTAAATTTTTATAATTTGTAAACTTGATAGTATGATCATTTATCTTCAAATTATCATTATTGGCATGTACAACTTTATTCCATTTACCATGGATTGAATCATGCATTAATAATTCAGAATTAATCTCTAAATCACCATTTATCTCATTAACTAATTTAATAGATAAGCCTTCATCAAATAAAACACGAAAAAGCAATTTTCCAATTCTACCTAAACCATTGATTGCAAAATTAATATTTGTCATAAATCCTATTAATAAATAAATGTTACATTTTTATTAAAGTTTTAAATTTAATCCCAATTCGGAGTTCTTTTTTCTAAAAATGCTTTCAAACCCTCTTGAGCATCTGGAGTAACTGTAGCATTACAAAAATCTTCAACAGCATTAGCGACACTTCTTCTATAATCGAAATCATTTGCTCTCATAAAAGCGGCTCTACTTAATCTCATAGAATTAGCTGATTTTTGAGAAAATATTAATGCTAATTTTTCTGCTTCTTCATTTAATTTTGATTTAACAAAAATATTATTTATCAGTCCCATTGATAATGCATCTTTAGTTCCAAATGTTTGACCACTAAAAAGTAGTTCAAATGCTTTATACCTACCTATAATCTTTGGCAAATGAATAAAATGTATAGCTGGTGGAAGTCCCAAATTTATTTCTGGGTAGCCAAAAGATGCATCCTCTGAGGCTAAAATAACATCACAAGAAATAGCTAAAGTCATTCCACCCCCTCTTGCAGAACCGTTAACAACAGCTATTGTTGGTTTTCCCATGTTATATTGGATATCCCAAAGTTTGACGTACAATCTTTCAAGAAATTCTCTTACTTTTAAAATTGGTTTATCAATAAGAATGTCTAAATCTAAACCAGCGCAAAATATTTTTTCAAGATTACTTTTTATTAATACTGCTTTTATAGTCTTGTCATTTTTTGCTAATTCTAACGCACTTAATATTTCATCTAGAAGTTGAATATTAAAAGCATTAATTGGGGGACGATTTATAATTATTTCTGCAATAGGGGACTTGATTTGATAATTTAAAAATTGAAATTCTTGCAACTTAATATCCAAGTTATTTTTATAATTAAATATAATTTAAAAAAGTTTTTAATTAAAATATGTAATAAAACTGTAATATTTTTTTAATATATTCGCAATGCGAATCAATAATAAGAAATACATATTTTATTAAGGAGTAAATATGTTAAAAAAATCTTTTATAATCAGTTTAGCTGTCATTTTTTCTTCTAACATTTCATTAGCAAGAGATTATATCAGTATCGCAGGTTCTTCAACTGTGTTACCATTTGCTACGATTATTGCTGAAAAGTTTGGAAAAAATCCATCTTTTAAAACACCTGTAGTTGAATCTGGTGGTTCATCAGTAGGGAAAAAAAATGTATGCGAGGGTGTAGGTGTTAAATACATTGATATAGGAAATGCATCTTCTAGAATGAAACCTAAAGAGTTAGAATTTTGTAATAAAAATGGTGTAAAACTTACTGAAATTAAAGTTGGTTATGATGGTATTGTTGTTGCAAATTCAAAAAAGGGAATATTGTTAAAAATTTCTAAATCAGATTTAGGAAAAGCATTAACTGCTAAAATACCTCAAAATGGTAAATGGATTGATAATCCTTTTAAAAAATGGAATGAGATAAATCCTTCTTTACCAAATTTACCAATCAGAGTTTACGGTCCTCCGACTACATCTGGGACAAGAGCATCTTTTGCCGAGATGGTTAATCAAAAAGGTTATTGTGCAAAAGATAAAGAAGCTAAGGAAGCATCTAAGGCCAGAGGTGATAAAAAAGGTAAAAAATGTCGTGCGATGAGAACTGATGGCGCATTTATTGAAGCAGGAGAACAAGATAATTTAATTGTCCAGAAATTAAACGAAGATCCTAATGCATATGGAATTTTCGGATTTTCTTATTTAGATCAGAATTCAGACACGTTACAAGGTGCTGAGATTAGTAAGACTGCACCAACATTTGAAAATATTGCAAGCAATAATTATTCGGTATCAAGAGCTTTATATTTTTATGTAAAGCATCAACATATAGGAGTGATACCTGGTGTAAAAAAATATTTAGAAACTTGGAAACAAAGTTGGTCTGAAGATGGTGTTTTGTCCGATGCTGGGATGATACCAATGCCAAAAGAAGAAAGAGAAAAATATTCAAAAGCAATGGATAATTTGCCAGTTTTAACTGCTGACATTTTAAAAAAATAAAGTTATATTGATGAAACCCAGAAATGGGTTTCATTTTTTTTGAGAGGTCTAAAATTTGATTACATTTTATTTATTTTTAGTCCTCTTAATGATTCCAACTATTTGGTTTTTTTACGGAAATAAAACTGCACAAAAAATTAAATTAAAAAATGGTAAGTTGCATTCATTAATCCATTATTATGGTTTATTTGTTTTATTATACTCATTAATACCTTCAATTTTTGTTTACATAATAATTCTAGTTGGTGATGACATTTTATTTTCATATTTAATAAATGATTACATTCCAGAAAATATAAAAAATTCTAGTGATTACAATAAAGTCATTGTAATGACACAGATACAAAATATTTTAGATGGCATTTATTTTGGAGAGCAACCTGACTGGGTAAAATTAGCAGCTGAAAAAATACAACATTGGTCAAATTTATCACTTTTTGTTAATTACTCTTTAACAATTTCAATATCAATTTTAGGTGGTTTTTTAGGGTTTAGAAAAATAAATCCAGATTTAAGATCAAGAAACTCTGTTGAAACTATAATTATTTATGTCTTAGGCTTTAGTTCATTACTTGCAATCTTAACTACCGTTGGAATTGTTTTTTCTGTTATTTTTGAATCACTTAGATTTTTTGCAATAATACCTGCTTCCGAGTTTTTATTTGGGCTTACATGGAATCCTCAGTTCGAAGGTGCTGAAAGAGCTGGATCTGGACAAGAAGGATTGGCTTCTTACGGATCTGTTCCATTGTTTGTTGGAACATTTTTAATATCTTTTGTTGCCTTATGTATTGCTGTTCCTATTGGTTTATATAGTGCAATTTATCTTTCAGAATATGCGTCAAAAAAAGAGAGATCTATATTTAAACCTCTTCTTGAAATATTAGCTGGCATACCAACTGTAGTTTATGGTTTTTTTGCAGCTTTAACAGTTGCACCAATGTTAAGATCTGGCGGAACTTTAATAGGTTTAGATGTTGCTTCTGAATCAGCCTTAGCTGCAGGTTTTGTAATGGGTATCATGATCATACCCTTTGTTTCATCATTATCAGATGATGTGATAAATGCTGTTCCTCAATCGATAAGAGATGCAGGATATGCTTTAGGTTCAACTAAAAATGAAGTTGTCCTTCAGGTGATATTGCCGGCAGCATTACCAGGTATCATTGGAAGTATTATATTGGCAGTATCAAGAGCTATTGGGGAAACTATGATTGTGGTTATGGCAGCTGGTCTTGCTGCTAATCTATCATTTAATCCACTTGATGCAGTTACAACTGTTACTGCTCAAATTGTTACAATTTTAGTTGGAGACCAAGAATTTGAATCAGCAAAAACATTATCAGCTTTTGCCTTAGCATTAACACTTATCGTAATAACTTTGATTTTAAATTTCTATGCCCTTCACATCGTTAAAAAGTATAGGGAGCAATATGAGTAACAATAATAAAAATTATACTTTGATGGATGCAAAAAAAGCAGAAGAGATTGTTAGATCAAATGTAAAAAAAAGAAGAAGAAAAGATATTGTATTAAAATCTATTGGCCAATTTGCTATTTTTGTAGCTTTATCTTTTTTAGTATTTCTTTTTGTATCTATTTTTGCAAAAGGAATACCAGGCTTTTTTCAACATTATGTTACTTTAGAGGTGAATTTAGATCAAAAAAGATTGGATCCTAAAGGAGATTTGTCAGCAGATTCTCTTTATAGTGGCGATGCAAGAAAATTAGTTTTAGAAGCTCTGTATAAAGAAATAAATCCTAAAGGAAGAAAACAAAAAAAAGCTGCAAAAAAAATCTTGTCGTCTAACGCTGAAATCAGAGTAGCTCAAATGGTTTTAGAAAATCCTTCATTGCTAGGAAAAACAATTCCAATTACTTTTGCACTTGATGATGACATTGATAGTTTTTTAAGAGGATATATAAAACGAGATACACCTGAAAGCGATAGAAGGATAAATAATACTGTAATAAAATTTGTAGATGTACTCGTTGAAAAAAATTTAGTTGATTACAAATTTAGTGATTACATATTATCTGGTAGTGCCTCAAGGTCTCCCGAAATAGCAGGTGTAAAGGGAGCTTTGATAGGATCAATTTTAACGCTTTTTGTTTGTTTTATATTGTCTTTTCCAATAGGTGTAGCAACTGCAATTTATTTAGAAGGCTTTGCTCCTAAGAATAGGATTACTGAAATTATTGAAATAAATATTAATAACTTGGCTGCAGTTCCTTCAGTAGTATTTGGTATTTTAGGATTAGCTATTTTTATTGGAGTTTTTGGTATGCCAAGATCAATTCCGTTAGTTGGAGGAATGGTTCTTGGGATAATGACATTACCTACCATAATAATATCATCCAGAGCAGCTATATCTGCTGTTCCTCCAAGTATACTTGACGCAGCATATGGTGTTGGAGCTTCAAAATTACAAACAATGTTTCATCATGTAATACCTTTGGCTATTCCGGGTATGTTAACTGGAACGATAATTGGTATGGCACGAGCTTTAGGAGAGACAGCACCATTATTAATGATAGGAATGGTTGCATTTATAGTTGATATTCCTAATTCAATCCAAGAACCAGCAACTGTTCTTCCAGTACAAATTTTTATGTGGGCTGATTTCGCAGAAAGGATGTTTGTTAATAAAACTAGTTCTGCTACTATAATTTTGCTTGTTTTTTTAATATTAATGAATGGGATTGCAATCTTTTTAAGAAATAAATTAGAGAGAAGATGGTAATAATGAATTATAGTAATAATATGAAATTAGAGACAAAGACAATTGGGAATATATTTGCAGACAACCCAAAAATAACATCAAGAAACGTCAATGTTTTTTATCATGACAAGCAAGCAATCAATAATGTGTCTCTAGACGTTGGTTCTAAAGAAATAATATCATTAATAGGACCTTCGGGTTGTGGTAAATCAACATTTTTAAGATGTTTTAACAGAATGAATGATACTATTGATGGTTGTAAGGTAGAAGGAAATATCGTTTTAGATGACCAAGATATATATCATCCAAGTGTAGATGTTGTACCTTTGAGGGCTAAAATTGGAATGGTATTCCAAAAGCCCAATCCATTTCCAAAATCAATTTACGATAATGTTGCTTATGGTCCAAAAATTCATGGTTTAGCTTCCACTAAAGATGAATTAGACAGTATAGTTGAATTATCTCTAAAAAATGCAGGTTTGTGGAATGAAGTTAAAGATAGATTACAGTCTCCAGGAACAGGGTTATCAGGAGGACAACAACAAAGATTATGTATTGCTAGAGCAATTGCAGTTAGCCCAGAAATAATTCTAATGGATGAACCTTGTTCAGCTTTGGATCCAATCGCAACTGCAAAAATTGAAGAATTAATTCACCAACTGGGAAAAAACTACTCTATTGTAATAGTTACTCACTCAATGCAACAAGCTGCTAGAGTATCACAAAGAACTGCTTATTTTCATTTAGGTGAATTAATTGAGGTAGGTCTCACCAAACAAATATTTACAACCCCACAAGATAAACAAACAGAAGCATATATTTCAGGTAGAATAGGATAAGGTATAAAAAATGAATAACGATCATATATTATCTACATTTGACAATGATTTGAATAGATTGAACAAAGATCTATTAAAATTAGCTAAACTTGCAACAGAACAGTTCGTCAATTCAATTGATAATTTTTCAACTCAAAATATTGATGACATTGATCAGTTAATTTCAAATGACAAAAATTTAGATGATTTGGATGAAAAAATCCAACAATTAGGATTTGAAATAATTGCACTAAGAGCACCTCAAGCTGAAGATTTAAGAAGAGTTATATCTGCTTTAAAAATATCAACGATTTTTGAAAGAATTGGTGATTATTCTAGAAATATTTCTAACAGAACAAAAGCATTATGTGAATTAAGCTCTGATGATACACCTGGTGTAAATATTGGTAAAATGGGACTTGTCACTCAAGAAATGTTAGAAGATATAATTATAGCCTATAAAGATAAAGATAGTGATTTAAGTGTTAAAGTTAGAGATAAAGACGTTGTAATAGATAAAATGAATACAAAACTTTACCAAGAAGTTCTTGCATCAATGAGTAGGAATAAAAAAAATATTGTTAGTGGAACTCATATTTTATTTATCGCAAAAAGTATTGAAAGAGTTGGAGATTATGTAACTGATATAGCAGAGCATAATTATTTCTTAATTAATGGTAAGCCATTAAGTGATAATAGACCTAAAGCCGATAAAACAAGCCTTTATGGCATAGATTAGAATAAATATTGAAAAAAAATATTTTAATTGTTGGAGCAGGAATTACCGGGTTATCTGCTGGACTAAATTTAATTAGAAATGGTTTAAATGTAACATTAATAGATAGAGTTGATGTAGGAAACGAAAACCAAACCTCTTATGGTAACGCTGGTTTGTTAGCAGCATCATCAATTATACCTCTATCATCACCAGGATTATTAAGAAATTTACCATTTTACTTGTTCTCAAAATCGTCTCCTTTATTTTTAAAATATTCTTATTTACCCAAATTATTGCCGTGGGCCATTCCCTTTTTGAGAAATTCCAGTAAATCTAATTTTGACAATATTATTAAAAACCTTCATCAACTTACCTATGATACAGTTGAACAACATCTTGCTTTATCAAAAAGCACTGAAGCATCAAAATTTATAAATAAAGGTAAAATTTCAATGATTTTTAGGGATCAAGATGAAATTTTTAAAAGTAAATCTGATTTAGAGATTAGAAAAAAATATAAATTTAATTTTAGAGAATTAAATAACCAAGAGTTCACAAAAAAGTATAGTTATTTATCAAATCATTATAAATCAGGTATTGAATTTTATGATCATGGTTGGATTTCTTCTCCTCAAAAATATCTTCAGGCGTTAAAAAAAGAATTTATAAAATTAGGTGGTATTTTTAAAAAAGATGAGGTTACTTCAATTTCTGATAAGGCTGTCACTTTAAAAGATGGTAAAATTATTTCTGCAAATAAAATTATAGTTTGTTCAGGAATTTGGTCAAAAAGGCTTTTAAAAACTATTAATCACAAAGTTAATATAGAAGCTGAAAGAGGGTTTCATATAGTTTTAAAAAAAGTTAATTTTTTACCACCTAATCCCTTAATGATTATTAGTAAAAAAATTGCAATAACCCCAATGGAAGATACTTTAAGATTTGCGGGTATAGTAGATTTTTCTGGTGTTGATGCACCTGCAAACAAATCTAGATATGATTATATTCGTAGCTTAATTAAAAATATTATTCCTTCTTTATCTTGGAAAGAAGAAGATCTTTGGATGGGACAAAGACCTTCAACGTCAGATAGTCTACCAGTTTTAGGAAGATCTAATTCGATGAAAAATGTTTATTTTGCATTTGGTGGTCAACACGTAGGTCTCACAATTGGACCAAAATTAGGAAAATTAGTTTCAGATTTGATTTTAAATAAAAAAACAAATATTAATTTAGATCCTTATTTACAAAGTAGATTCAATAATTAAATAGTTATATATGAAAAGATGGCGCCATTTTATCGTAATAATTTTGTTAATACCCTTTTTTCTTTTATACTTATGGCTTTCTACAAATTTAATAGATTATTTTACTGGTCACAATCAATATTTAGATTGGATGCTTTATATAGTAATAGGTTTAGCTTGGATATATCCAGCAATAAAAGTAATTAATTGGTTAGCAAAACATGAGTCATTTTAAATTTTGATTGTTGAATCATTAACTTTAGTTATCCAAAGAAAAATAATGTAAAAGGCTAAAATAAAAATTGGTATTAAAGCCATATAAAGCATCATATGCCATCCAATAGAAACCAATAGATTACCTCCTAGAAAAGATGCAAATGCAACACTACCAAATATTATAAAGTCAGTGACACCTTGAACTATTGACTTTTCTTTTGGGTTTGTACTTTTTGCAATAATATCACTTCCACCAACAAATAAAAAATTCCACCCTAGTCCACATAAAAATAATGATAACCAAAAATGATATTCAGTTTGACCTATTGTTCCAAAATAAATTGATACCAAATAACATATTACTCCAAGAGCCATCAGTTTAAGATTTCCTAGTTTATTTATTAATTGCCCCGTAAAAAGAGATGGAGCAAACATTGCAATGACGTGCCATTGAATTATATTTGCGTTCACATCATTACCTAATTTACAAATATTTACTATTTGAATAGGGGTGGCAGTCATAATAAAACTCATCAATGAAAATCCCAAAGCTGCAGATAATATTGCCAATATAAGTTCTTTTTTAAATAAAATTTCAGATAAAGGTCGTTTTATATTTATATTTTTTTTAGGTTTCGGAATATTTAAAAATGCTAATACAAATAAATTTAAAATCTGAACTGTTCCAGCAATCAAATAAGTTGCAAGATATATATGTTCAGTGAGAAAAGTATAAGATATTTTGGATAATTCTGGTCCTAATATGGCAGCTATTAATCCTCCTGCTAATACGTATGAAAGTGCTTTACTTTTAAAATTGTCAGGAACATTATCTGCTGCAGCATATCTATAAAATTGTTGAGTAGCTTGAGAGACGCCAATAAAAATTGAACCAACAATAAAATACATAAAATTTTTATCAAAGATTGAAAAAGCAACAATCAATGTCCCTAATAAAGATGAAAGAACTCCTAAAATAAATATTTTTTTTCTTCCAAATTTACCCATTAATAGTGAAACTGGTATTAATAATAATGCTAGCGTTAAGAATTGTAGTGAAAGAGGTAGCGTAGCATATTCTTGTTTTGGTGATAGAACAAACCCAACTAAACCAGTATTTATAATGCCTATGTTAGTTGTTGTAACGGACAAACCTTGAGCAATTGCTAAAACTAAAACATTCTTTTTTGCTAAATCCAATTTTGACCTAAATTAAAATTATTTAATTATTTAATGAATTAGAGTAGTCTATTTTTTTGGAAAGTCGAAATATATTTATGAATTGGAAAATATTAAACGTATCAATACCAGTTAAAAATTTAGAAGTATCAAAAGATTTTTATAATAGATTATTGAATAATAAATTAGAGGATAAACTTTTTTATAAAAATTTTTTTGAAAATCATAATGATGATATTTTCTTAGGTGAGGGTGGTTTTGGTATTAGATTATATATTCCAAAACAAGATTTAGAATTTAATGGCACTATTCAAAGCAGAAGAACTTACATTACTTTAATCATTGAAAATTTTGATTTAGTTTTACGCAAACTTAACGAAAAAAATATTAAATTTATTCATAAAAAAAATAATGATTTTGAAAAAATCATGGTTCAAGAACCATCTCTAAATCTAATACAGTTAATTAAATCTAATAAAGTTCTTGATGAAAATTATAAAAAATTTATCGATAAATCTAACTGGTATATTCATCATATGAATTTGGAATCACTTGATGTTAGAGAAAGCGTATCTTTTATTTCTAAATTTTTAGACTTAAAAGAAGGTAAATGGACTGCTCCTAAAAATAAAGGTGACTTTAGTATAGATCCTAGAGAGTTATCAATATTTCCTATGTCTTCACTAAACAAAGGACTTCACATTATAAAACCTGATGATGGTTTTGGATTTAGAAATAATTTTGCACATAATCCATCAATTGCAGGTCACCCTGCTTTTACGGTAAAGGATGTTAAAAAAGTAATGGATATATTAGGTCAATCAAAGATTTTATTCTCGAATGCTGAAATCTATGCAATGCCAAAATTTCATCAAATTTATTTATATGATCTAAATGCTAATATGTTAGAAATTAATCAAGAAGTTTAGGTAAAAATGAAAGATACATATAGTAATGTTTGTGTAACAGGTGCTGGAAACGGAATTGGAAGATCAATTGCTATCGCATTAAATAATGAGGGTTACAATGTTGCTTGTGCAGATAAAGATTCAAAATCTTTAGATGAAACATTGGATTTAATGCCTAAAGAAAAACCAAAAAAGATAAAAATTAAAATGGATGTCTCTCAAGTAAAAGATATAGATAAAATGATCGAAAAGACTGTTAAACATTTTGGAACTCTTGACATTATGGTTAACAATGCAGGAGTTACCAAAAGTTTAGGTTTGTTTGAATTAGATGAAACACATTGGAAATGGATGAATGATGTTAATGCTAAGGGTACTTTCTTTTGTTTACAAAAAGCTGCCAAACAAATGATTGCCCAAGGTAATGGTGGTAGAATTATTAATATGTCCTCTGTTGGTGCAAAAGGATTTGTTGATGTTTCAAATACTATTTATGCTGCAACTAAAGGTTCAATATTAAGCATGACAAAAACTGCTTCACAAGAACTTGGTAAATATAATATTAATGTGAATTCAATTTGTCCTTCTCCAACTTATACAGATATTGTTAAAAAATTGGTTGCAAAACGAGCTAAAGAGCAAAAAAAAACTGAAAAAGAGATTATGGATTATTATATGCGAGATGTACCTTTAGGGCGCTTTAATGATCCTGATGATATAGCATCGATGGTTATATTTTTATCATCTTCAGGTGCAAGAAATATAACAGGCCAATCATTTAATGTAGATGGCGGGTTAATTCCTAGTTAATTTGAGAGAACGGACCATAAACAGGTTTTGTTCCTTCAATGGTTCCTCTAATCATAGCTCTTCTGTACTTTGAGTAATCGTAAGGTAAAACTCTATGTAACAAAACCCTATTATCCCACATTATTAGATCATTTAATTCCCATTCATGAGTTAAATAAAATTCTTCATTACTGATAAAATTTACCAGCCATGAGTGCAGTTCTTTACCTTCTTTGAAACTCATTCCACCTATTTCTAAACTTGTATTAGAAGTGAAGAAAAGTGACTTCTCCATATCTCTATCTGGATGAACTCTTATAAGTGGATGCGTAACAGGTGGAAAATTTCTTTTTTCGTCAATTGTTAATTCAGGTAGTGACGGTTCAAGGCGCCTAATATCATTATATGAATGGACTTGATGAAGAGGTTTTAGTTTTTCCTTTATATCTTCTGGTAAAGATTTATATGCTAAAAGCATATTTGAAAATTGAGTTTGCCCGCCACTTGCTTCTTTTGGAAGTGTTTCTTTACCAAATAATAATGAATAAAGTGCAGGATAAAATCTATATGAGCTATCTGTATGCCACCTAGAATTGTTTTTTTGTAAAACCACTCGTGGGTCATTTTCATTTAGATGTTCTCCATCAGCTGAAATGTTAGCTACATTGAAAATTTGAATATTTTTTTTTGTTTTATTTTTCTCTGGATAACTCTCTAAATTTCCAAAATTTTTACAAAAGTTTATTAAACTATCTTCATCTAACTTTTGGTTTTTAAAACAAATAAAATGCTTGTTTTGCATTAATTTTTTTATTTCATTGAGATCGTCTTCATTTACATTTTTAGAAGCATCAAAATTGTAAATTCTAACTCCTGTATGATCAGTAATTTTTTCAAAATCAATAGGCATCTTTAAATTTTTTCAAATTTTA
>ENA-OSEY01001573-OSEY01001573.1-marine-metagenome-genome-assembly--contig:-NODE-1573-length-15531-cov-3.206613_pt1 | contig 15531 bp, 15 predicted proteins | sample MGYA00248465_ERZ534230 | MGnify/ENA primary metagenome ERZ534230 (study PRJEB26409, sample SAMN06344110) | marine metagenome | isolation source: Sea water from surface | place: Atlantic Ocean:Southern...
TCCATTACATATGAAACCAAATTGCGGCCTGAAAATGAGCAATCGCCATCTTGGATGGAAGCTCAATGGTCAAAAGTTTTACATGCAGTCAAAGCACTCGAAAACGGTAAATTTAAAACTATGGAAGGAAACCTAAATATGGGCCAGATAGCAGTTGCCTGCGCGCTCGGTTATTTAGACTTTCGACACGATGCCAAGCAGTGGCGTAATGGACACTCAAATTTAGCCTCATGGAATGAAAAAATTATGGAGCTTCCGGCTTTAATCAAAACAATACCGACCGATTGATATGAAAACAGAAGAATTACAGAAATGGATTGGAAAAACCGAGGAAAGAACCGATGTTTTAACTTCTTTCCCAGCCACCGCTTTGGCGGCCACATTAAATCACAAAGAGCTGGATTACTCAGAAAATAAAAAATTACCGCCATTATGGCATTGGCTTTATTTTCTGCCAATTTTCAGGTTATCAGAAGCCGGCTACGACGGACATGCAGCGTTGGGTGATTTTCTACCACCAGTGCCACTTCCCAGACGCATGTGGGCAGGAAGTCGCATAAAATTTTTATCACCACTTAAGCTTGGTAATGAATATAAAAAAACCAGCACAATTAAAAGTGTCTCTGCCAAATCTGGACGCTCGGGAAATTTAGTTTTTGTAACCGTGACTCATGAAGTGAGTAGTGACGGTTCCATTTGTATTAATGAAGAGCACGATATTGTTTATCGTGAAAAAGCCACTAGTTCTTCGGCATCAGCAAAATTGGTAGAAGCTCCCAAAGAATTTGATTTTTCAAATGATATAAACCCCGATCCAGTTTTGTTATTTCGATACTCAGCATTAACTTTTAACGGTCACAGAATTCATTATGATCACCCGTTCTGTACCGAAACAGAAGGCTATGACGGTTTGATTGTACACGGGCCTTTACTGGCCACATTGTTGCTAGACGGTTTAGCCAGCCATAAACCCAATTGCATTGTCCAGAATTTTGAATTCAGAGCAATGGCGCCAGTTTTTGATCATATGAAGTTTAAAGTCCGAGGAAAACAAGTTGACACAAGTGAGTACTCTCTATGGATTGAAAGAGAAGACGGTTCGATAGCGATGAATGCGACAGCAAAGGTCATATGGAAAGCCTTATAGCTGCGTTATAAGTCGAAATCAGTTTCTTTTCTGATAGTTTTTCGACTGACTTTGATCTCTCCACGTTGCTTTTTGCTTTTTATCCTCCGCCTTTGACTACTGGCCGTTGGCTTAGTTGCAATTCTCTTTTTTTGAACGATTGTTGCTTTAAGTATAAGTTCCTTAAGTCTTTTGCGAGCAATTTCCCGATTTCTCGCCTGATAACGGGTTTCTTCGACTTGGATTATAATAGCACCTTCATTTGTCCAACGCCGGCCAGCAAGTTTTTTTAACCGAACTTTTACTTGATTAGGCAAATTTGGAGATCTTAGTGCCTCAAACCTTAGCTCAACCGCACTACTCACTTTGTTTACGTTTTGCCCACCAGGACCTGAAGAACGAACGAAACTCTCTACAAGTTCCCAATCTTCTATCGTTATATTTTCGTTTATCTTGAGCATCACGTTTAAAAAAATGTTTAATGAAAAGGGCGGCCACAAGGACCGCCCTAAAAAACTTTTTGAGATTGTAGGGAAGTGGGTCGGTTAGGAAATACCAATTGCGGACTTCACTCCTCAAGGGCTGCCTTAGAGCGCAAACTCCTCAACTGTTCCGACACCTCTCTCCAATACCTCTTTAGACACTGGACCACCTCCTTTCATTTGTTTCACTTATCCACAATTTGACACAAAAAATAAAAATGTCAAAAGCTAATTATTTCGAGCATGATAAGCAATAATGATCAATCTGAACGGTATCAGTGCAAGTAAAGCTATGGATACTTTGACCGACCAGTCCACCATCGCTGTTGCGATCCAACGCGTTTGTTCAAAGCCCAAGGGACCCATTACTATTTCATTGAAAAAATCGATGTTATGATCGCTACCGAGCAGGCTTGTCATCATGAATGAAAAAGAGATAAAGAAAAATAGTATTGTATCTAGAGTTGAACCAATCAACGTTGAAATTAATGGTGCACTCCACCAAGTCCCATGCCTTAGCCGATCAAAAATTGTCACGTCCAACAACTGAGCGCAGAGAAATGCTGTGGCAGATCCAATTGCTATTCTGAGTGTGACTGCTGGGGCCATAAAGTCGGGGGCAATTTCTATATTAATTTGTGTGCCGATTAGAGAGCATACGATACCAACAACAAACCCAAAAAAAACGACCCGCCGCGCATCCGCAGGACCGTACATTCTGTTGATAAGATCAGTGACTAAAAATGCAAATGGATAGGTAAACGCTCCCCAGGTGAGCCAATTACCTATAAAAAACTGTACTAAAATATTAGAGGCTACGACAATCGTAGCCATGGCAAAAATGCCAGGAAAAAGCTTATTCATTTTATATTCCGTTTTCTCAAGGTGTTCGGAGACTTGGCCTCCACACGTCGGAGACGTTGACTACTTAATATCGTTTCAGTCTATTAACAAGTAGAATTAATTAGAATTAAGATCTGGCGCATTTAGGACTGCAATACACTGTTCTGGGATACGTTTCAGTGTAAGTGGCGGCTTTGGTTTCGGCTTTGGCGCATTAGGATCTCTCTTTGGTGGGTTTAGAATATTTTTTACCCATTTTTCCGCTTCGCTGCAGCCATCACCTAAAGGTGGAGGATGTTGATTTACACACTCACTAGCATCATTTGGACATTTCAACCTCACATGAAAGTGATAGTGATGACCATACCAAGGTCTAATTTTTCTCAACCAATCTCTATTTCCTTTTTCATCCTTGCACATTTTAACTTTCGCACCTGGAAAAACAAAAATCCTCTCGACGCGTGGGTCGCTAGCTGCTGATCGTAGCAACTTATGGTGTTCTGTTGTCCAAGAGTCATTAACATATGCACCTCTTGATTTGCGTAATGAGATCGAACTAATATTTTCACGCTCAGTCCTTGTCAGGTTCAAATTATTTGCTGGTAACATCCAAATATCAACATCTAACCCAGTTTGATGACTGGCATGGCCAGATACCATTTGCCCGCCTCTAGGTTGTGCTAGATCACCTATATAAAGACCTTTCCAACCCTTCAATTGAGCGGCTTTTTCTGAAAGCTTCACTAAGTAATCCAATAAAACCGGATGACCCCAGTTTCTATTGCGCGAAAGTCGCATTGCCTGCCAAGTTGGACCACTCTCAGGTAATACTTGGCCTCCAGCTAAACATCCAAATGAGTAACCGCCTATTGGGCTCGATGGTTGTTTTGAGGGTTTAGAAAACTTACCAAAATAATCCCTCGCCTCACCTGGAGAGTTTTGGGTGATCGATGCCGCAAGCAATGGAAAAGATACAAAACTCAACAAAACAGTCAGTTTCAAAAAACTTATTAAATTAACTACTCGTCTCGCCATCTGCATCAACCCAAATCAAAACAAATAAACCAATGATAAAAAGTCCTATGAGAGGAGAAACACCTAAACGGGGACTCTGCGTAATTGCCGTTACTATCCCAATTAATGTGGGAGCCAGAAAAGCTGTTGCGCGCCCCATTAAACCATATAATCCAAATGCCTCGGTTGCTCGATCTATTGTTGTATGCCTAACCATCATAGTGCGGCTAGCAGCCTGCATGGCTCCCCCAAAACCTCCAATTAAAACACCACAAATCATGAAGATAGTATCTGGCAAAGTTGAACCATCTGCTAATTGAATTCCAAATAGGGAATTAGGCGTCATCCCAACAATTGTTATGCAAACAATTATCATTACGTAAATGCAAAAAGTAATGACCGGCTTTGGGCCCAGCAAGCTATCTGCCTTTCCTCCAAGCCAACTAAAAAGTGCTGCACCAAGGGCCGCAATTATTCCAAATACTCCTAGCTGAGTTATTGTCCAATCGAGGACAAGTGCTGCATATACTCCACCAAAACTATAGAGCCCATTCATCGCATCTCTGTAGAACATTGAAGAAACAAGATAAGCGCTCATGCTACGCCTGGACCTTAGACCCTTTAATAATTGCATAAGATCCCTTAACCCTTTACCGACATTGATTTTATTTAAAAGAGCAGGATCATCTTTAATATTCCTGAAATACGGAATTGCAAAAATAACAAACCATATGGCTGCAAGCGGCCCAACAAAGCGCGTGCCCTCCATTTGTTCTGGATCTAAAAATCCGAAAAGAGGCTCAATTCCCAGCATAAATGTTTTTCCATTGGGCTGCTCAACTAAAAACAAAAGGGCAATAGCGAGGGCAAAAACGCCGCCTAAGTATCCAAAACCAAATCCTGAACCAGAAATTTTTCCAATCTCACCCTGATTACCTAAGGTTGTTAATTGAGCATTAGTAAATATCAAAGCAAACTCAGTACCAATGTAACCAAGAGCAAAAAAGTACAGCATAAGGGTTAAATTGGATCCATCCGGAACACCGACCCAAGTTCCCATAGCACCCAAAATCAACATTACAGAGAAAACGTAGATCCAGGGCATACGGCGACCCGATGTATCTGCAATTGCGCCTAAAATTGGAGCACTAATCCCTATAAATAGGCCAGACGCAGAAAGACAAATCGACCACATGGTTTGTGCCTTTGCTTTGGACACCTCTGTTTCCATACCTGATGCGATGAAGTAGTCCGCAGCAACAGTAGCAAAGTAAGGCGCAAAAAAGAAAGTCAGCATTAGTGTGTAAAATGGTTGGCACGCCCAATCATAAAAAAACCAGCCCCAAATGCGCTTACGTTGTGACATCAATAATCTCCACAAATGCCCTTCTCAATTAAACATTATTTACTGATTTATACCAAGTTATTCTTTATCTGGTGGCCATGGTCGATTATTTTCGGCCTCTATCCATTTGGCAATCCAGCTCGGTATTGGGGGTCGTTCTGCTTTTTCCCCTAAGGACTCAATAACTATATCCGGGTTTATAATCCCGGTTCTATCTACAAAAGCAGTACGATACACTATGTGGCCAGCGCACTCGCCATTTTTTTTCCACATAGACTGTTCTATATACAAAAAGCGATCGTCCCAACATAAAACCTTGCTTAGAATGTCAAAACGTTCGAACACAGCGATACGGCGGCGATACCGAACCGAAGCGCCAGCCATCGGCATATTCCAACGTTTCTCTTTTAACAAAGAAAGTATGCCAATCCGTTTAGCCATAATGAGACGACCTAAGTCATAAATTGTAAGTGTCCGCCCATTATTGAGCTCCAACCACATATCCAAATCCCAAGGCCAACACACGTGATGGGAAACGTGAAACTCTCCAAATTTGATGGGTGAAGCGTTCCTGTTTACCCAAAACTCTTTGGCCATGCGAACTACTGGATACATTTTAAGTATGCCACTCTAAACTATACAAAAATATCAAATGATTTTTGCTCGCTGATGCCAAATACACGCTTGTAGCGATTAATTTCTTCAGAAGGTCCCATAGCTTTATTTAAATTATCGGATAGTTTTACTGTTGACCTTTCATTAGCTTTGATAGGTTTGCAAACAATTGAAAAAGCATCTAGCGATCCGTCTGAAACTAAACCCCGAAAATCATTCGTTAAGTTTGTTCCCCAGCCAAAAGATACTTTTACGCGCCCATTAAACTTTTCATGTAGATCGCTTATTGTCGGTGTATCCAAACCATCTGAAAAAATAACCAACTTATCTTTAGGGTTTTCTCCCTTGTTTTGCCACCAAGCGATAGCCGCCTCAGCACCCTCAACAGGATCACCACTATCAATTCTGATACCCGTCCACTGTTTCAACCAATCAGGAGCTCTTTTTAAAAAAGCCTCTGTGCCATATGTATCAGGTAAAATAATACGTAAATTTCCGTCATGTTCCTCATGCCAATCCGCCAACACTTGATATGGCGCATTAGCAAGTTCTTCATCATTTTCAGCTAGAGCAGAATATATCATCGGAAGCTCATGAGCATTCGTTCCTATTGCTTCTATATCTCGTCTCATGGCAATCAAACAGTTTGACGTACCTATAAACTTATTCTCTAGCCCCTCTAGCATTGCCTGAACTGCCCAATCTTGCCAAAGGAAGGAATGTCGCCTACGAGTTCCGAAATCCGCTATTTTAAGATCTTTAATATTACGCAAATTTTCTATTTTTTCCCAAAGCTTAGTCATGGCACGCGCGTACAAAACTTCTAATTCAAACTTTGCCATTTTATTTAAAACAGCTCGGCCTCTCAACTCCATTAAAACTGAAAGAGCGGGTACTTCCCAAAGCATAACTTCAGGCCATGAACCCTCAAATGTAAGCTCGTATTGGTCTGCTTTTTTTTCTAGGTGATAGGGAGGTAATTTTAATGTTTCAAACCATTCCATGAAGTCAGAACGAAACATCTGCCGTTTTCCGTAAAATGTATTACCACGAAGCCAAGTACTTTCCCCTCTTGATAAAGAAAGACTACGGATATGATCCAGTTGCTCCCTAAGCTCTCCCTCATCTATAAGTTCCGCTAACTTTATGTTTTTACTTCTATTTATTAGACTAAATGTTACAGAAGTATCAGGCTTATTTCGAAAAATTGATTGACACATCAATAGCTTATAGAAATCTGTATCCAGTAGTGACCTTACGATTGGATCAATTTTCCACTTATGGTTCCAAACGCGCCTAGCGATATCAACCATTAAATTAACTCCACTCCACAGTCACGCATCTCAGTTCGTGCTAACTCAAGAGATCCATTAAGATCTATGGCTCTACACATCCCTTCAAAAACTGAAACTTTATATCCTAACTTAGCAGCATCTTGCGCAGAATAATTTACACAGAAATCAGTAGCTAAGCCAACCAAATAAATTTTTTCTATTCCAAGCGTTTTGAAATACCCATCTAAACCAGTTGCAGTTCTTCGGTCATTTTCAAAGAACGCCGAGTAGCTATCTATCAGTGGGTTAGAACCCTTTCTTATTACTGCACTGGCTCGATCTGTATCTAATTTACAATGGAATTCAGCTCCCTTACTACCTTGAATACAATGTTCAGGCCATAAAATTTGATCGCCATAAGGCATTTTAATCATATCAAGTGGGTTTTTGCCCTCGTGGCTTATTGCGAAAGAAGAATGCCCTTTCGGATGCCAATCTTGAGTAAGAACAACACAATCATATTTTTTCATTTCCTGATTGATATCAGAGACAATCTCGTTACCACCTGCCACTTCTAATGCTCCAGCTGGGCAGAAATCATTTTGAAGATCTATTACCAAGAGTGCTGTTTTCATTATCTTATGTCATCAGTTTATTTTCACTAAGTACTTTACAGATCTCTACAAAGTAGAATTTAGAGCCACCAAAATAGCATCGCCCATTTGCTGTGTCGTTACAGGGTCAACCCCCTCTTCACCAAGCAAATCAGCCGTTCGAAAACCATCTGCAAGAACACTTTCGACAGCAGCTTCCAAACGATCGGCTTCTTTACCTTGATCAAAAGAGTATCTAAGCGCCATTGCAAAACTTAAAATACAAGCAATAGGATTTGCTTTACCTTCGCCAGCAATGTCAGGCGCTGATCCATGAACTGGTTCATATAAAGCCTTAGGTCGACCATTAGCCATTGGAGCCCCTAGAGAAGCTGAGGGCAACATCCCTAGTGAGCCCGTCAACATTGCTGCAGCATCAGATAATAGATCACCAAACAAGTTGTCGGTTACAATAACATCAAATTGTTTCGGCCAACGGCATAACTGCATAGCTCCCGCATCCGCATACATATGGGAAAGTTCCACATCCTGGTAATCTTCATCATGGACTTTCTGAACGACCTCACGCCAAAGAACACCCGATTCCATTACATTTGCTTTTTCCATTGAGCAGACTTTATTGCCTCGCCGTCTTGCAAGTTCGAATGCCGACCGCGCAACACGATCAATTTCACTTTCTGTGTATCTTTGAGTGTTTATACCAACGCGTTCGTTACCCTCTTCAATAATGCCACGCGGTTCGCCAAAATAAATTCCAGACGTAAGTTCACGAACAATCATGATATCAAGCCCAGATACAACCTCTGTTTTTAATGAAGAAAACTCTGCAAGAGCATTAAAACACTGAGCGGGCCGCAAGTTAGCAAATAAGTCCATTTCCTTGCGCAGTTTCAGCAATCCGCGTTCAGGTTTTAAACTAAAATCTAAATTATCATAATCTGGTCCACCGACAGCTCCTAATAAAACTGCATCAACTTCTTGGGCTTTTGCTAATGTCGAGTCGTGCAATGGCGTACCATGAGTGTCATAAGCTATCCCACCAACTAGATCTTCAGAAACATCAAAAACTAGGCCCAGTTTCGTACCATACCAATCGATGACTTTGCGAACTTCTTTCATTACTTCTGGGCCAATTCCGTCACCAGGTAATATTAGAATGGATGGATTAGTCATTTTAAGTGTCCTTACAAATATTTTAATCGAAAGTTACGATATACTTTTCGATTTGTGTTGAATCAAATATAACGCTTACTCGAAAGTTGCTTCGATCATAGCCAAGGCTGTTCAATCTCTACTTTTCTTTCAAAGGCTTCTATACTGGACGACTTTTCCATCGTTAAACCAATATCATCCAAGCCATTAAGCAAGCAATGTTTCTTAAATGGATCAACTTCGAATGAAAAAACGTCCCCATCCGAAGATGTTATCGTCTGAGCTTCTAAATCGACTTCTATTCGAGCGTTCGATCCTTTTTTTGAGTCACTCATTAAAATTTCAACTTGTTCTTCCGGAAGAATAATAGGCAACATTCCATTTTTAAAACAGTTGTTAAAGAAGATATCAGCAAACGACGTAGACACGACAACCTTGATGCCAAAATCAGATAACGCCCACGGCGCATGCTCACGAGAGGAGCCGCAGCCAAAATTATCGCCAGCAATTAAAATACTGGAGTCCCTATATGCTGGTTTATTTAGAACAAAATCTTCAACTTCTGATCCATCTGAGTTATACCGCATTTCTGCAAATGCATTAACACCTAAGCCTGAACGCTTTATAGTTTTTAAAAATTGCTTAGGAATGATCATATCGGTATCGATGTTCACCAAGGGCATTGGCGCGGCAATACCGCTAAATTTTTCAAACTTTTCCATCAAATCATCTCCCGCACGTCAGTTAAATGTCCTGTAACTGCTGCTGCTGCTGCCATGGCCGGCGATACCAAATGCGTACGCCCCTTATAGCCTTGCCGTCCTTCGAAGTTACGGTTTGAAGTTGAGGCGCACCTCTCACCTTCACTTAATTGATCTGGGTTCATTGCCAAGCACATCGAACACCCAGCCAAACGCCATTCAAAACCCGCTTGCTTGAATATATCAGCCAATCCCTCCTCTTCGGCTTGGGCTCGCACCAGGCCTGAACCGGGAACCACCATGGCACGCATACCATCTTTTACTTTTTTGCCTTCAAGAATTTTTGCAGCAGCACGCAAATCTTCTATACGACCATTTGTGCACGAACCGATAAAAACAGTGTCAATTTTTATATCCGTCAATTTTTGCCCAGCAGTCAGCCCCATATAATCAAGCGATCTTTTTACAGCCTCTATCTTACCGCCTTGGAAGTTTTCGGGCGCTGGAACAATTTCAGTAATTGGAAGAACATCTTCGGGAGAAGTTCCCCATGTAACAACTGGGGCGATATCATCACCGTTTATTTCAATTACTTTATCAAAATCGGCACCCTCATCCGTGAATAGCGTCTTCCAATACTCTACCGCCTGTTCCCAAGCTGCTCCTTTAGGAGCGTGTGGACGACCTTTACAATATTCAAAAGTTTTCTCATCAGGTGCAATCAAACCAGCACGAGCACCTCCTTCAATTGCCATATTGCAAACAGTCATTCTCCCTTCCATTGAAAGATCGCGAATAGCTTCTCCACAGTATTCAATTACGTAACCTGTGCCACCAGCAGTTCCCGTTGCTCCTATGACCGAAAGCGTGATATCTTTGGCTGTAACCCCTGGTCGTAGTTTGCCCTTAATTTCAACTTTCATATTTTTTGATTTCTTCTGAATTAAGGTTTGAGTTGCTAAAACATGCTCAACTTCCGATGTTCCAATTCCATGTGCCAATGCTCCAAAAGCGCCATGAGTTGCAGTATGGCTATCACCACAGACGACCGTCATACCAGGTAATGTCCAACCTTGTTCAGGCCCAACTATGTGAACAATTCCTTGGCGGATATCGGATACAGGATAATAATGAACCCCAAATTCTCGCGCATTTTTGTCAAGCGCTTCAACTTGAATACGGCTTTCTTCATTATCTATACCTCCCTCCCTATCAGTAGTTGTTGGAACATTGTGATCTGGAACAGCAATTGTTTTATTCGGCGCACGAACCACACGGCCAGACATTCTTAAACCTTCAAAAGCCTGTGGGCTTGTTACTTCATGAACAAGATGGCGATCGATGTATAATAGACAAGTTCCGTCATCTGCCTCATGAGCCACATGTGCATCCCAGATTTTATCATAAAGTGTTTTAAGAGTGGTCATATTACTCTCCAGTGTGTTGAAAGTTTAAACTGGTAGGTTATCGATCAGTACTCTAAATTACGATGACCCATAGACTGTAAAATCTTGAAAAATCGCCAAGGCAATCGAGCGCGATCATCGATATCAAAAATTAGTGTCATGTATGCTGATTAATCTTTTAATAAACAACTATCAAGTCAGTAAAGTCTAAATAGTAACAAGTCCTCGTTGACGACTTATTTCAACGCATGCTAAAATATAAAGTAGTAAGATTAAAAATATTAATGAGGAGGGCAATATTCTGACACTTACTGTTGACGCAGGTAACACTGTGGTTCAGCCGGCGATCGATAAATCAGCCGAAGAGGCAACAAGCGAATTGCTGTTGGCTCGAATTTTAACCTCACTAAAAAATGATAAAGCAGAAGATATTGTGCAGATCGATCTGCGCGGAAAATCTTCTATTGGCGATTACATGGTAATTGCATCAGGCAGGTCTTCACGACAGGTTTCTGCTATTTCTGAAAAACTTGTGGATAACATAAAGCAGGATTTGGGTCACTCCAGCAAAGTTGAGGGAAAAGGTGCAGGAGATTGGGTTTTAATTGATATGGGTGATGTAATCGTGCATATATTTAGACCGGAAGTTCGCGAATTTTATCAATTAGAAAAAATGTGGCAACCTATCAGTAAATAAATCAGAAAGTTCTTTATGAAAATTTCAATAAGCGCGATTGGGCGACTTCGAAATTCACCAGAAAAAGAACTTATAGATGATTATTTATCAAGATTTTCGAAGCTTTCAAAACCTTTTGGTCTTTCTTTAAACCCAGTTGTTGAAATTGAAGATAAAAAGGGCGGCGGACCTATGTCTGAAGCCAAGTTATTAATGAAAAGCTTTCAACAAAACTCAAAAATAATTGCTCTTGATGAAAGAGGTGCAGTTTTGTCCTCACTGGAGTTTACCAAATATCTTTCAGGCTGGGCAGCTGATGGTGTTGGGTATTGCCATCTCGTCATTGGTGGAGCTGATGGGCTGGACAAAAGTCTACTTGATAAAGCAAATTTAAAGATTTCATTTGGGAAAATGGTCTGGCCACATATGCTAGCCCGTGTCATGATCGCCGAACAACTATATAGATCAGCAACTATCCTTGCTGGAAGTCCATATCATAGGGAGTAACCAATGCGTAACTTGTTTCTAATTTTAATAACCTTAACTTTGGCAGCCTGCGACGTGCCATTTGTGCCTTTTATGTAGAAATATACATGGGTACGATTGAGATACTTTTAACTATCTCAAAAATCAAAGACGTACTTGTTAGAGTGAAAATTTAATGCCGCCTGTAGTTTTATGCATCTTGGATGGATGGGGTTTATCCAAAGATAAGGTTAGCAATGCTCCGTTGCTAGCAAAAACACCCAACTATGACCGTTTATGGCAAATTTGCCCAAAAACAAAACTTTCAACCCACGGATTGGATGTTGGATTACCAAAAGGCCAAATGGGAAACTCAGAAGTAGGGCATATGAATATCGGTGCCGGCAGGATAATCTCAATGGATTTAGGTCAAATAGATTTAGAGATAGAAAATGAGAGTTTTTTTGAAAACAAAATTCTTCTTAAACATATCCAAGATATTAAAAAAAATAATGGTCGCGCCCACTTAATGGGCTTGTTTTCCGATGGTGGAGTGCACGGGCACATCAATCATTTGATTGCATCAATTCGGCTATTCCAGTCTCATGATGTTCCTGTAATTCTACATCTGATTACTGATGGACGTGATGTTGCGCCGCAATCAGCAATAGAATTTATTAATGAAGTAAACCCAATTTTAAGTGATAAAGTTCAGGTTGGAACAGTAATTGGTCGCTACTACGCGATGGATCGTGACAATCGCTGGGAACGTGTTGAATTGGCTTACAATGCAATAGTTTTTGGGAATAGTGACCAGAAAACATCCGATACCGAATTGGCAATTAAAAAGTCATATGGATCTGGTGTTTCAGACGAATTTATTCTTCCAACTGTTATTAAACAATACTCAGGAATAAGAAGAAATGATGGGTTTTTTTGCTTAAATTTCCGAGCAGACCGAGCCAGACAAATTTTGAGTGCGATTGGTGATCCAAATTTTTCAAAGCTCGAAATCAAGAACAGACCCCAGCTTACAAACTTAGTTGGAATGGTTGAATATTCTGATAATCACAATACGTTCATGTCTACCTGCTATCCAAAACCAAAAATTAAAAATACCCTAGGAGAATGGGTATCGCTGGCAAAGAAAAAGCAATTTCGATTGGCTGAAACTGAAAAATACCCACATGTCACATTTTTTTTAAACGGGGGTAATGAGAAGCCTTTAACCGGGGAAGCTCGAAATATGCCTCACTCGCCTAAAGTGGCGACATATGATTTAAAACCCGAAATGTCCTCCGAAGCAGTGACCGAGGCTTTGGTTGACGCCATTGAAAGTAATTATGACCTTATAGTTACCAACTATGCTAACCCAGACATGGTAGGTCATACTGGAAATTTAGATGCGGCAATTCAGGCTTGCGAAGCCGTTGATAAAGGTATTGGGCGTTTGGTGGAAGCACTTGAAAAAGTAGATGGAACTTTATTTTTAACAGCCGATCATGGTAACTGTGAAGTTATGACTGACCCTTTTACTGGAAACCCTCATACGTCTCACACTTTAAATCCAGTTCCTGCCATCTTGTTTAATGGACCTAAAAATAAATCGCTATCCAGTGGAGGCCGCCTTTCCGATATTGCACCTACAATTTTAAAACTTATGGATTTAAAACCACCCCCTGAAATGACAGGAAATTGTTTATTAGTATGATTGGCAAAATTAAAAATAAAGCAATAATATCACTGATAATCATATGCAGTTTCTTTTGTTCAAGCTTAGTTTTTGGTCAATCTTCAAAAGCACTTGAAACTATCTTTGCTATAGAAGCCTTAGATCTAGCTACCGCCAATCTTAAAAAGGCAAAAAGCTCAAAAAAAAGGATAAAGTCACTTAGTCAGGCCATTCGAAGCTATGAAGAAACTCTGGCTATTTTAAGGATTTCTGTTCGTGATTTAACTTTACAACAGTCCCAAGTTCAAAATGTCTTGGATCAGAATGAAAATGAAATTATGCAATTGCTCGGAGTTTTAGCTACAGTTCAAAAAACACCAATCGCTGGCCAGATGCTTCACCCGAGCGGGCCACTTGCAACAGCTAGAAGCGGAATGATTATTTCCGAAATTATTCCAATATTACAAGAAAATGTTGACCAGATAAGAGACCAGGTTATGGTCCTAGAACAATTATCCGAAACACAATTTAAGGCGCAGGCCTCTCTGCAAACAGGTTTGTTGGAACTTCAAAAAGCTCATAGTAATTTGGGGCGTGCTATAGCTAACCGGGAAGACGTACCAAAAAGATTTATAGCTGACCCAGAAAAGCTCAAAATACTTATAAAAGCTTCTAACGATCTGGAGACTTTTGCCGCATCGGTTCAATCAATAGCTCTCGACGAACCTTCTGTTTCCCTTCCTTCTGTACGAGACAGAAAAGGAAATTTGAAATTACCGGTAAGGGGTAAGATTTTACGGAAATTTAATGAAGCTGATGCTTCTGGAATTAAACGATCTGGCATAATTCTAGCGACTGACCCTGGAGCTATTGTTATATCTCCAACAGCAGCCACTATCAGGTATCTGGGTCCTTTTCTAGATTATGGCAATGTAGCCATTTTAGAACCACAGAACGGATTATTATTTGTTTTTGCTGGAATGGACACTTTATATGGTGAGATTGGCCAAGTTATTCCAGCTTTATCACCAATAGGGTTGATGCCTAGTCAATCAAGTAAAGTTGACAAAATTTTTAAAGCCCAGACCAATATTTACGCTGGGAAATTATCAGAAACGCTTTATGTAGAAGTTAGATCTGGTGCGCAAACTGAAAATCCACTGGATTGGTTTAATTGAGCAAGGGACAGTATTATGAAAAAAATAATTTTAGCAGCATTTCTAGGGGCGACTTTAGGAGTGTTTACGGCTGTTAAATTCACTGGCCCTGTTTTGGCTGAAAATAATTCTGACAAAGCCGACGTTTACGAACAACTTGACTTATTTGGAGATATATTTGACCGCATTAGATCGGAATATGTTGAAGAAGTAGACGCAAAAGAATTAATTGAAGCTGCTATAAATGGTATGCTTACTTCACTTGACCCTCATTCAGGTTACCTTCCTCCCGTTGATGCCGAAAAAATGCGAGAACAAACTCGTGGAGAATTTGGCGGCCTTGGTATTGAGGTCACGCAGGAGGAAGGATTTGTTAAAGTCGTCTCACCAATTGATGGAACTCCTGCCGATGAAGCAGGAATGGAAGCTGGAGACTTTATAACACATGTAGACGGCGAAAGTGTGCTGGGATTAACCTTAAATGAAGCAGTTGAACGGATGCGGGGGCCGGTTGGCTCTGAAATAATCATTACAGTCGTTCGGGAAGGTGAAGATGAACCCTTCGACGTAACTATCATAAGGGACTTTATTAAACTTACTGCTGCACGAGTGCGCACTGAGGGTAAAAGCGTTGTTATCCGAGTAACGACATTTAATGATAATACATTTGATAATATTCAAGACGGATTAGACAAAGAGTTAGATAACGCAGGTGGATTAGAAAATATAAATGGGGTCGTAATTGACTTACGCAATAATCCAGGTGGCTTACTGTCTCAAGCAATACGTGTGTCAGATGCTTTTCTGGACAAGGGTGAGATAGTTTCAACCAGGGGTAGAGATCCTGAAGATGGAGACAGATATAATGCTACACCAGGTGACTTAATAAAGGGCAAACCAATTGTAGTTCTGATTAATGGGGGTTCCGCTTCTGCATCAGAAATTGTGGCTGCAGCTTTAAAAGATCATAGAAGGGGCATTGTAGTGGG
>ENA-OSEY01001575-OSEY01001575.1-marine-metagenome-genome-assembly--contig:-NODE-1575-length-15511-cov-6.959375_pt1 | contig 15511 bp, 15 predicted proteins | sample MGYA00248465_ERZ534230 | MGnify/ENA primary metagenome ERZ534230 (study PRJEB26409, sample SAMN06344110) | marine metagenome | isolation source: Sea water from surface | place: Atlantic Ocean:Southern...
ACTGTTGGTCCTCCAATAGATTTAATTGTCTTTAAAAAAGATCAAATAAACCTAGATTTTCAAGAGCAATTAAAACTTGATTCTCCTTTCTTTAAAGAATTATCTGATATTTGGGCTAAACAAATAGATAAAGGAGTTAAAAAACTTCCTAGGTTTCACTGGGAAGAAAAAAGTTAATTCTGTTTATTCTTTTCGTAAGCAGAAAACATTGTCTTTTCAAGATGTTTTACCCAGTTAAATTTGAATGCTGAGATGTTACCGTCCTCAGAATCTTCAATACCATCAAAGTCTACATCTGTGTGCTTATTAGGATCTAAAGGATATAAATCTAAAGAATTAATAACACCATCTCCATCGCTATCATCCGTTGCTGTCCATTTTCGTCCGTTAAATGCTACATCTTTTGTTGGATTGTTTTCTAAACGATTTACTAATACAGCTCCTACTCTTGGATAGTCTAATTCTAGATAGTTTAGAAAATTATGATCAGGCGTATTCTTTGCCAAACCTATAGTCATAGAGGCACATTCTGATAAAGGTGCTTCAGCATAAACTGTTCTAGGTCTTAGTACTCTTATGTAATATTCATTATCAGATGAGTCTTTAACAACAGTGCCATCAGGTATATCCATCAAAGGAAAGTTTTCATAAACTTCCCCATTCAAAATTACAGGAGTATGTAGCGCACCGCCAATTCCAGGGCACATATCGGTTCCATTGTAGTGTGTTCCGTCTTTTACTTTTTTGCATACATATGTCATTCCTATGGAACTTGCACTAGTCAGCATAATTGTTCCGTTATATGTCTCACCTGAAGTTGCAATTGGACCAGAGTAATTTACAACTATGTCAGGATTGCCTACTAACCTATCTCCGTTAACGTCATATATTCCATATCCAAACCAAGCTGGAACATAATTCCATTTATCCTTTCTGCTAATGCATCTATCATCAGTGGCATTTCCTGCCTGATCTATATCTCTGTATAAAATATTATCAGCGTTATAAACAAAATTAGTTGTTCTTATAAAATTAGGAGTATCGTCTGGAAAATTTGCACCACCATAAAAATTTAGAGTAGTGACAGTCCCCTCTCCTCCTGAATTAGGAGTATGAATTATTGTTGAAGAATAAAATTCACTTGCTGTACCAATATTATTTGCAGGAAATATAAGATTGGAATCTACGAAAATAGCAGATTTAAATTCAACTTTATTATCTACTTCTTTAGATTCGTAAGTAGCTAAATAAAGTGGTTCTGAATTTGGCCTTGTTCCATAATTGTAATCAAATGTTAAAACTCCATAAGGATTAGAAACAGAGTCTTGTTTTGTTAAAGATAATCTTGTTTGAATACCAGTAACACAATTATTTAAGTTTCCTAAAATACATTGATCATTTTTCATTTCTATAACTAGAGGAGCATCCGAAGACGCTTGTTCTGATTTTATTGACCATGGAAGAGTAATATTTACTTGTCCACATGAATTTTCATCTAATTTGGCCATGTAACCCATAGACGATCCATCAGTGGTTTTTAAATTACTAAAATTTTTATACTCAGTTGAATTAAATAAGCAAAGATACGAATTTACATTTCCGAAACCAACTATCAAAGAAACTTGATGGTTTAAATCTATAGGAAAGTTTTGCCATACGGCTTTTGTTTTTGGAATTGAATTTAAATCATAGCTTAGAGTAATTTGAGAAAAGAAAATTAAAGTAATAAGTATTTTTTTCATAGCTTTTATTCAAAAATAGAAATATTTTGCGGAACATTTTTTAAAGTTAAATTTTCACTTTGACTTGATTGAGTAGGTTGATTCGAGGCATAGGAAGAGCTGTAACCGCCACCACAAGATAATAAGATTAATAAAATTAGGGAAAGATATATTTTTTTATTCATTCCGATAATATAAAAAAAAGTTAAATATTTTTCAATAAATAAACCGTTCTTTTACGAACGGTTTATTTTAAAGTTATCTTTCTGCTGGATAGGCTTTAACTAATTGAGCAAGTGTTGAATTTACTAATTTTCTTATGTTTCCAACCTTTCTATTGAAAGACTTGAATTCATTTGAAGCGTAAACTTCATCAAGAGCATCATTTAATTCTTGAATAGAATTAGATCCGTTATACAACATATGAGATACATATTTATTGCCATAAACTACTCTATTTATTCCATATGACCCAAAAGAATCTGCAGTGGAATTTGTGAGTTGTTTGTACGCTTCAAGATAAGATGCTTGACTTCCAGTTTTAACCTTAACTTCAATGTTAGAAAAAACAGTATTCAATCGCCAATCGCCAGCCTCTAAAACTAGCTCGGTAACGTAATTATAATAATCTTCACTTACTGAAGTTTTATCAAAGGCTACATTCATTTCTGAAGATGCTGCACAAGAAGCAAAGATATTTTGCCCTTTTTGCATCATGTCATAATTTTCATATGCAACTAAAATAATATGTGAATGCCCTCCTCCCATACGAGAATAAAGGCCTACATTTGCTCCAGATTCATTTCTCCATTTGGCAGCGCAAGACGAAGAATCAAAGGTCTCAATGGCAGCTACAAACCCTGCTGGATTAGTTACATTAAAAAAATGGAATTCATAAACACCACTGCCAGGTCTCAATGTATTCTCATTTGAAAATAGATTAAAAGACAATAAAGCGGTGAGAAATAAATAAATGATTTTATTTTTCATGACTTACCTCTAATTTCTTGTATAAATGGTCTCACAATACTCAAAAGTTTCTTCAACTTCTTCATCTATGTATTGCTGAGCATCATCCCAAGTAGCAGCCCAACCTGCTCCTCTAAAATACTCATCTATAATTTTTCCAGTTTCTGCTGCTGTTTCGGTAATGGTTCTTAAATGAAACATTCCGGTTTCAGCAAATCCACCGCCAAGTTGAGCAAATACACCAATCATCATATTGTGACCTGCAGCATCAAGTTCTTTTTGAAGTTTCGTCATTGAATTTGAAAAAGCCTGCCAATCGTTTAGCTTTACTCTCCAAAGCCTATGGTATCCATCTCTTGCTTCAAAATCCTTAAGTGGTTTGAAAGCTGAAGAATATTTGATGGTTCTTAATTGTTTGAGGTCAAAATTAGCACTTGCTGGATCATATAACTCAATAAACCCTATAGCTTTTTCAACACTCGTAAAAGCATTGTAGATGAACATTTGACCTTGATAGCTTTCTCCTGTTCTGGTTTTGCAATAACCAGCTTGTTCAGATCCGAAATTATCAAAATCTACATTTTCTTTTAAAAAATTAACATATTTATCAATATCTTTTGCTTGAACCATAAGAGTGGTAAACGCTCCTTCTGGAACCGCGCTAAGATTTATTGAAAATATTGAGCTTAAAAGAAAAATTAAAGATATTTTTATATTTTTCATTATTTTCTCCCAAAATATATATTAAATATTACAAGAGAAAAATTAGAAGTTTTGTATCAAATTAGGTCAATTTTTTTTAATCAAAGAAAAAACAAATAAAAGAAATAAGAACAAAGTCATATAAGGAGCGTAAACCATTCCAGGAGTGACTCCGTCCGAATAAATCGGATCATTAACAATTGGACTGGAATTTAATACTCTAACAGACCACTCAACTAAAAAAGCTAAGATTAATAAAGGTGTTAAAGACTTATATTTTATGACGACTATCCAGGCAAAAGCACAAAATATTAGCTGAACTAAACCCCATGCAGAAAAGAAAGCATATATAAGAGGCATTGGATCAGGAGTACCAGTTAATACTTTCACATTAGCAATACCATGTAATCCAAAGTCTTCGAAAGACATATGAATTACAGAACGCCAGGTCATTAATAATAGGAATGGAATAAAGGCGTAGAAAACAAATTTATAGCCCAAATAATTATTATCTGCAGATTTAGGAAAAAGCATTTCTAACATAACTAATCGTTCTCTTTAATAAAATTGGCAAGTAAGTTAGATAGTTCTTTGGGTCGAGTCCATTGATAAAAGTGCCCTCCTCCTATTTGAGGTGCACTTTTTGCATTAGGACACATATTCAAAACATCTCTTTCAGCACCATTGGTTACTGGATCATCTCCAGCAAAAACACTTAAAAAAGGTTTATTCCAATTTTTAAATATTTCTCTAGCCTCTCTTACTGCACTTAAAGACTGATCTGGGATTGTAGGAACATGACTTGGCATGGCTCTTGGACCCATTTTATAAGATGGGTCAGGAAACGGAGCCTCATACGCATGATCTATTTCTTTATTCAAAGGAAATAATTTTCTTAATCCCAGCCTGAGAAACAAATAAGATATAAGTGTCTTAAGAGTGGAATTTTTTCCCATCATGTTAGACATCAAGAATCCAATAGGGAGATCTTCTGTATCCCAACAAAATTTCTGCCAATACATAAATTTAAGTGCTGGACTGGTAGATGTTTTATCATCGGCAATGTTCTTACCATCCATTTGACTAACTTCTTTTTGCATGGACATCACAGTCAGTCTTTTATTGCTTGCTCTGAATGCTTTAACTTTGTCAATTACATCTTGAGGAGTGTCAGGGTTATAAGGTAAGCCTGTATTTCCCATTGCAACCTTGAGAAATCTGTCTGGCTCATTCGCTACTACTCTCAGTCCTATAAGACCTCCCCAATCCTGACCGAAAAAGGTTAAATTTTTGAAATCATTAACTTTAACCCAATCCGTCATCCAATCAACTTGTCTTTGATATGAATAGTCTTCTCTGAATGCAGGTTTATCGGACTTTCCGTAGCCAGGTAAATCCGGCGCAATAACTCTTATTCCTGCATCCACCAAAAAAGGAATCATTCTGCTGTATAAATAACTCCAAACAGGTTGGCCATGCATGGCCAATAGAATCGGACCATCTTTAGGTCCTTCACCAACGTGATGAATTCTCAATTCAGAACCGTCGTGAGTTTGTATTGTTGTATAGTTTGGCTCGAAAGGATAATTTTTTACATTCTCAAAAGCACTATCTGGGGTTCTTAAAATTTTCATAATTCAAATTTAGAGTTGGATAAAGATTCACATACAGAATTAAATTCTTGCATAGTTTGTTTGATAATCTGTTCTACTGGTAATACTTCATTTATGAGTCCAATAGACTGACCAGCTAAAGCAGGCGCAGCATTCATATCACCGCCAAAATATAAATCTTTTATTCCGCTTAGAGCAGACATATCCATCAACCCTTCTTCATAAATCTTATCGGTTAACTCTGTCTTTAAAGCTCTAATACATGGTTTTGCTTTTTTATTAAGTATGTACGTACCTTGCTCAGAGCCATTTACAATTGCTCCCTTAAAATTTTCATGAACTGGACTTTCTAAAGAGGAGACAAATCTGGTTCCCATCTGAATACCATCAGCACCAGCTGCGAAAGCCGCTGCCATTCCTATACCGTCGACAATACCTCCAGCAGCTACAATAGGTAGATCAGTATGTTTACGAATAGATTGAATCAAAACATGCAGACCAACTTCTTCGGGGCTTTTAAAACCCCCTCCTTCTGTTCCTTCAACAACTAATCCATCTACACCTGCATCTACTGCCTTAAGGGCTCCTGCTAGGCTTGGAACTGCATGAAATACTTTGATATCTGCTTCCTTGAGCTTATGAATATATTTCGCTGGATCTCCTGCAGAAGTTGTAACAAATTTAACATTTTCTTCTATTACTACTTCCAACATACTTTCATCCGAAAGAAATAAAATCGGAAGATTCACTCCAAATGGGCTATTCGTAAGAGAAGCCATTTTTCTTATTTCATCTTTACACTGATCTACTTCTCCCGATGACGTTTCAATAATCCCAAAACCTCCAGCATTTGATACAGCAGAAGCAAGTTGACTCCTAGCAATCCAGCCCATTGGTGATTGAATGATTGGATATTTACAACCCAACATTTCAGTTATTCTATTCATAATTACTCCACTAAAGATTGACAATTAGTTGCCGTTAGAAAATTTAAAACTTTTTCCTGATTTTCAGTATCCAGTTTTTTGAATTCATCTCTTATCCAATCAAGGCACTTTGCTTGATAAGGAAAAGATTTCTGTTTCCAAGGATAACCTCCAAGATCAACAGACCATTCTTTTTCACCTTCATTTATGGCATTGTGGTTTTCTATCATAGTTGGTATATATGAGATAGATAATTCCTTAAAGAGATCATGGATTGAGTCGCTAAGAGAATCTAGAGAATTATTTTCTTCTGAGTAAGATAATCCTCCCCTATCTTCTAACGTGCTTACCCAAGCAACTGTTCTAGGTGAAATTTCATGAGCTATTCTTCTAGGAGTAGGATCGAACCCTACTAATTGAGTGAATTGTCCATAAACTGCAAAATCGCAGGACGATGGAAAATTACCTAGCAAGAAAGGTTGTTTTTTAAAATGTTCTTCAAAAATAGTAAGTACTTTTTTATAGCTATTGTCTATAAATTCAGCAGTATCGTTATTAGAACCAACAACCCATAGTCTATCTATTTGTCTTTTTGCAAAATGCTCTTTAAAAAAGGCTAACTCATCGTCTTTTAAATTGCTGTTTATACCCAGAGGTAGAATAGTTCCTGCGTTATCTGCATCTTCATCAAAATGCCACCTGTAGTGAAACATGAACTTTGTACACCACTCATCGCCAAAATCTTCCAAGACAAAATTAATAAAATTAAGTGCTGGGTTATTGGGAAGAACTGATCTATCTGGATATTTATCTTCAAACTCTCTTATAAGTGGTGTTGAATCAGTAACTGCAGTCGCTTGACCATCTCGATCTAGTATAAAAACTGGTAAAAGAATAGGTTTTGGAGCTTCAATATTCATTGATATGAGAATATCCTCGGGTTGGCCCCAAATTACTTCATAAGGAATTCTTTTATATCTAAGATATGCAACCATCTTCCTGGTATAAGGTGATGCTACATTTCCTATGAGCTTTATTGGATCTGTCATGAAGATACTCCTAGAATCGAAAAATTATCTTACCAAATTTATATCATTTTTATTAAAGAAAGGAGATCTTAATAATCAACCTACAAGTATTGACAGAAATTTTTAATTTTTAGCTGGTAAATCCGCTACTGGCTTTCCTTGAATAAAATCACTAATAATTTGTGCGAGCTCAGGACCGACTTCTTCCTGCACAAAATGACTTGCTCCTCCTAAAGTTATGACAGTTGGATTAGGAATACGTTCCAAGAAATCAGCTTTCATAGGAAGAGTAATTCTTTCATTTTCTCCAAAAGCTACTAAAAAGGGTTTGTCCCATTTTTCATAGACTTCTTTCCATAATTTTTCATTTTCTGGAAGTTGTGTTGGTATAAGATAAGGCCAAACATGTGCACCGGCCTTATATAAACCTGAGGGATAAGGAGCTTCATAAGCATAAGCTTCCTCTTCCGATAAATCTATTCCACCAAAATTTTTAATTATCCCAGCAATATTCATGTCATCTGCGTAATATGAATACGCTATCCAATTGCTAAACATTGAGATTCCTGTTGTAGGAGAAGGATTTTCAACTGTTAATGCTTCTTTAGCTTTATCCATTAACTCTTCAAATGTTATGGGACCTATCCACCAAACTCTAAATTGTACAAATTTTTCAAATAGCCATGCTGTTACACCGGATCTAGCTACCAATCCTGTATTTGATACAACCACATGACTAAATCGATCTGGTAACTCCCCAACCACTCTTAAACCGACCAGACCTCCCCAATCTTGGCCAAAAAAAGTTGCATTCTTGAGATCTAATCTTTGAACCAATTCTTTCATTACATCCACATGATGTTTGTATGAATAGTCATATTTTGAAAGAAACTTATCTGATTTCCCAAAACCAACGCAATCTGGAACAATCACTCGGTGTCCTTGAGCAGTAAGTAGAGGTATCATTTTTCTAAATAAATAACTCCATGCAGGTTCGCCATGAAGAAGAAATATAGGATCAGCATCCCTTGGTCCTTCATCTAGATAGTGGATTCGCAAACCATCAATCATCATGTAATTGGGTTTGAAAGGATAATCTTTCAGATTCTCAAATCTTTCATCAGGAGTTCTTAAAACACCCTCTTTGATTTCATAACCATACAAGTTCATAGAAATAAATAGATTCAATGTAGAGAGGATAAAGAAACCAATTATTAACTTCATTTGCTATAGCTCCTTGCTTTGATTTGTTGATTGAATATAGAATATGACAGTAGCAGTGTCAATAACTTCTGACAGTGATACTGCCATATTTAAGAGAATACATTGAAGAAGGATGGAAGGAAATTAAGAAGTGAATCAACAACTGATCACATCTTGAATACAGCAATTAGAATTGCTAGAAAAGGGAATATCGATGATATGTCCTTTAATTCAATTGCCAAAGAAGCAAAGATTGGTACTCGAACAATATTCCGTCATTTTAAAGATCAAGAAACTCTTCAAGAAAACTTAGATATAAAGCTAGGTGAAGAATTTTCCAGCGCATTTGCAAAGATAAATATAGAAGATAATTTAGAGAAAAGGATAGAAAATCTCTCGACTATCTTAATAAAGCTCTATTCAAAAAATCAAAATATTATCCGCTGGTCTCTTCGAAATATATGGCGAGATAAAAACTCAAGAAAAAATATGTTTTCGTGGAATAAAATACTGAGAAGTTATGTCTATTCTATTCTTCCAGAAATCCTTGAAAAAAAGAAACCTGAAAGAGAAATAATTTTTGAATGTACGTCTTTCATTTTTTTCTTACGACTTAAGATCGTTCAGAGTTTGAGCGAAGATCAAATAAAAGAAATTTTTGTCCTAAATACAAAAAAATATTTAAGCTAAAACTAAGAAGCTCTTTTAATATTTACTACAATGGCATTAACTATTTCAGAATAAAGTTGTTCTGGAATTTCATGCCCTACTCTATCCATGATCATCCTTGTAGAATTTTTAATACCATCTGCCAAAGCTATTCCATGATCCAAAGGTAGAATTGCATCTTCAGTACCATGTATTACTAAGGTCGGTACATTGATTTCATTTAATCTTAATGTTCTATCAGGACTTGCTCCAATTGCAGCTCCATGAAGAGCAAACGGATTGTTACCATGCTCAACTATAGGGGCAAGTTTGTTTCTAAAGTCTTGCTCATCAAAGGGAAATCGCGATCCTGTAAGTTGCTTATATATTTCGACTACTCCATCTTCAAATCTACCTTTGAGATTCATGACAAAAGATTTTTGCATTGCGTTAAGCAATTCTTGGGAAGGTCCAGATAAGGACTCATTTTGTATTCCAGGAGTGGTCATTATTGGAGTGATACTTTTTACTCTCTCAGGATAATCAAGAGCTATGATTTGTGTGATCATTCCACCCATAGAAGCTCCAACAATGTGAGCTTTTTCAATATTCAATGAATCCATAAGCGATACAGCATCCTTTGCCATATCTGATAAATCATATTGCACGGAAGAAGATTCACTAAATTTAAACTTTCCCTTGTTATCTACTGCTAAACCAAAAATTCTATTTACAATTATTTCTAAAAAGAATTCAGGAAGAATTTTTAAAAATTTATTATATGTAGGTTCCTTACCAAACCAGGAAGATTTACCAACATCTCTGTTATCGAATCTTACTACTCTAAAATTTTTTGCTGTTAATTCATCAATAAATTCTTGGGGCCATTGTTTACAATTAGCATTTGCACCCATGATAAGAAGTATTGTCTCGTTATTTATGTCACCAAACTCTTCATACCAGATATGAACGTTATTTACTTGTAATACTGATCCCACGAAAGCCCCTTTATTAATTTTTTATAATATTATTTTAATTATATAAAACAAAATATTTAATTTAGTATAGCTCTGATAAAAAATAACAATGAAGCCTCCCGTACCAAAAAAAATTATAAAAAAAATGATTACTCATGGTGATGTGAGAATTGATAATTATTATTGGCTTAGAGATGACAGCAGAAAGAGTAAAGAAGTACTTAATTATTTAAAAGAAGAAAATAGATATTCAGATAAATGGTTAAAAAAAAATAACATAACTGGAAATAAAATATTCCTCAATTATAAGAGGAGAATACCAAACTTAGAGGAGAGTTATCCTACAGAAATAGATGGGTATAAATACTTTTCATCAATCTCAGTTACATCTGAACATAGAAAATATTTTAGAATTTATAGAAATAAAAAAAAATTATTACTTGATGTAAATAAATTAGCTAAAGATAAGAATTACTATTCAATCTCAGGTATCCAGCCCTCTAGAAATCATAAATTTATCGCATATGGTGAAGATCTTAATGGTAGACGTGAATACTCAATTGTTGTCAAAGATATTAATAAAAATAAAATAATAGAGAAAAATCAATGCTCTTCTACAGGCGGAGTTGTTTGGAGTAGAGATTCTAAAGGTTATTTTTATTTAAAAAAGGATCCAAAAACTTTAATAACTAATTCTCTTTTTTATCACAAGCTAAATTCAAAAAAAGCGGCAGATGTATTAATTTATAAAGAGAAGGATGATCAGTTTAATTTAAGTCTCTCTTTAAGTAGAACCAAAAAAAAATTATTTCTTCAAATATCTAAAACAGAGTCCAATGAATTTAGATATTTAGATCTAACAAAGAATAATTTGCAGTTGACACTATTTTTGAAAAGAAAAAAAAATCATTTGTATTATATCGATGATTCTCCTAATAACTTTTATGTCATGAGTAATAAAAATTATCAGAAGAATTTTGCTTTATATGTGACAAATCAAGAAAATAAAGACGAAAAGAAATGGAAAATTTTTACTGCACATAAAAAAAATGAACTTTTAGAAAATTTTCAAATATTCAAAAATTACATTGTTCTTGAAACGAGAAAAAATGGTCTTCCTCAAATAGTTCATGTAGATAAAAAAAATAAGAAAAAGACTTACATAAAGTTTAAAGACCCTTCTTATGCAGCTTTTCTTGCATCTAGCTCCTCTAAATATGAATCAACTTCCTTCAAATATGGTTATTCAAGCCTCAATACTCCATTAACAATATATTCCTATAATTCTCTTTCTAGAAAGAAAAAGAAATTATGGCAAGAAAAATTTAATAATTTCAATGAAACTGGATATGAAACTAAAAGGATTATTATTAAAGCAAGAGATGGGGAAAAAATTCCCGTATCACTGATTCATAAAAAAGGAATAAATTTAAAATCTGCTCCGCTGTTAATGTATGGCTATGGTTCTTATGGATTGATTGTTGAACCATCTTTTAAATTGTCGTTCCTCCCTTTAGTTGATGATGGTTTTATTTTTGCAATAGCTCACATAAGAGGCGGACAGGATATGGGACGAGATTGGTACGATAACGGACGTATGATGAATAAATTAAATACATTTTTTGATTTTATTGATTGCACAAAAGGTTTACTCAAAAAAAATTATGGAAATAAAGAAAAGGTTTTTGCTATGGGGGGTAGTGCCGGAGGCTTGTTAATGGGAGCCATAATAAATATCGAACCCAACTTATATAAAGGAATTGTTTCTGCTGTACCATTTGTTGATGTCCTGACAACTATGTCAGATGAAAGCATTCCTCTTACAACTTTTGAGTACAAAGAGTGGGGAAATCCAGCTATAAAAAGGGAGTATTTCTATATTAAAAAATATTCTCCTTACGATAACATTGATTTTAAGCCATACCCTGCTGTTTTGGTCACCTCAAGTCTATTTGACTCTCAGGTTCAATATTTTGAACCTGCAAAATATGTTCCTAAGCTTAGAGAGCATACTACATCAAATAATCCTATACTTTTAAAAATGAATTTGATTGGGGGACATGCAGGGAAAAGTGGAAGACTTTCATCATTAAGAGAAACTGCTGAGGAGTTAGCCTTTATCAATGCTCTTTCTGTAAAAGATTCTTAACTAACTTACCTATAGCCAAAGATGAAGTTAGCCCAGGGCTCTCAATACCTTGTAAATTTATAAAGTTTTTTAATCCATGATGGTCCGAAGTTTGAATACTAAAGTCCCTCATGGATTCATTTGGCTTAGTTATCTTGGGCCTAATGCCAGTATAGTCCGGATGTAATTTATTTGGATTAATATCAGGCCAATAAAGAGAAATTGAATCAATAAATTTATCTTTTAAAGATTCATCAAAACGATAATCTATTTGATCTACAAATTCTACATCTGGACCAAACCTCATACCACCAGCTAAATCAAAACCAACATGAATACCTAAACTATGTTGTCCGGATACAGGATATATAAGATTTGAAAAAGGAGACCTTCCAGAATATTTAAAATAATGACCTTTTGCATAATAGTTTGGAAAGATTTTATCATTAGGAAAGTTTTCTATATTTTTCAAAGTTATTTCGTTACTTAGGCCGCTACAATTTATCAAGCACTTACTTTCAATGGAAAAAAAATCATCAGCCTTACAATTAATTACAAATTTATTTTTTTTAATTGAAGAGCTTAAAAAAGATGTTCTTAAAGAGATTAAACCTCCAAAATGTTGAATGTCTCCTTCCAGTGCAGTCACGTATTCAGGGACGTCGATAACTCCTGAGGAAGGAGAATATAAGGCTTCATGGAATACTAATCCTGGGTTATCTTCAAGAACTTGTTCTTTTTCTACTTTACAAATCTCTACTTTATTTCTTTTTCCTTGAAAAAAAATTGCTTCTAAATTTGAAAGTTCAGACTCTTTAGTTGCAATTATGTACTTTCCATATTGTTTATGATTTATTTTTTTCGACTTAGCATATTCATATATAAGTCTGTTTCCCTCGACACAAAGCTTTGACTTTAAAAAATCTTCAGGATAATAAATCCCTGCATGAATAACGCCTGAATTTCGAGATGAAGTTACATCGCCTGCTCTATCATTTTTTTCAAGTACAATAGTTTCTCTTCCAGATTTAGAAATCTCGCGGGCAATACTGAGTCCTATTACACCCCCGCCAATGATAACTACATCAGCCATCGGATTTTTCGTTATAGGATGAAATTAAAATTTTCATTTCATTTCTTAAAAGAAAAATTGAAATCAAATTTGGTAAGGTACTTGCAGCAACAGTAATCAATGCAAAGTTCCAGATAATTTCGGTATCTAAGTAACCACTTCCAGCGACAAAAAAAGCAAATATATAAAGAACTCTGTAATAAATTATTGAGGATTCTCCAAATAAATAAGCTGTGCAACGATCGCCATAATAAGCCCAAGTAATTACTGTGGAAAATGCAAAGAGCAGTAAGCCAATAGAAACAATGTACTCACCATAACTACCAAAAAATCCTTTATTAAATGCCTTGCTTGTTAGAACTGCAGATTTTACAAGTGATTTACCAACGAACTCAAAATTACCATCTAATTCGTTATTAATAATTTTCACCTTGCCTGAAAAAGGTATGCCATTCTTATTTACAATTACCTCTTCAGCTATAGATCTGTTATTCAAGATAGTCACATTCTCTAAAATTCTTCCTGATTTAATATTTAGTTCTCCTGTAAAATTTTTTAAAGACGAATTATTACCCGATAAAAAATTTAAAATTTCTTTACCGTCTTTTTTCTCATCTAAGCTGCCTTGTACTATGTACATAGATGTTTTTTCAAAGCTATTAGTAAATTTTTCTGTCCAAACTCCTGAAGAAAGTATTACCAAACCAGTTAAGGTACAAATAATTATCGTATCTATGAACGGTTCTAAAATCGAAACAAATCCTTCTTCGACAGAGTGTTTAGTTTTTGAGGTTGCGTGTGCTATTGGAGCAGATCCTTGACCTGCCTCATTGGAATATAATCCTCTTGCAACTCCATATGTGAAGGCCAAAGAAAAAGAAGCACCGAGAAAACCTCCAACGACTGAAGTTCCTTCGAATACATCTAGAATGATAACTTGAAAAGAAGGAATTATATTTTCATAGTTAAAGATGAGCACACTCAGGCCTCCAATCAAATAGAGAAACGCCATTAAAGGCACTATTGAAGCAGCAATTGTGGATATTCTCTTTATTCCGCCTATTATTACAAGAGCGACTAACAAACTCATTACAAGAGAAGTTGTTAAAGGATCTATTCCAAAGCTTGATTCAATAGTGCTAGAAATATTATCAATCTGAGGCATGTTTCCAGAACCAAAAGTACTGATTAACAAACAAAAGGCAAAAACTAATCCAAGCCATTTCATATTCAAACCCTTTTCCATGTAGATCATTGGGCCGCCTGATATTTCTCCAGATTCATTTTTTTCTCTATAAGCATGAGATAAAGAAACCTCGACGAATTTAGTAGTCATTCCAAGAAAAGCAGTAATCCACATCCAAAATAGAGCCGCAGGCCCACCAATAAAAATAGCCATGGCAACGCCGCCAATATTCCCAGTTCCAACAGTTCCTGACAAAGCTGTGCTTAAGGCTTGAAAAGGAGTTGTTTGGCCTTCGTTACCTTTTCCTGACGAAAATAAAATTTTCCATCCCTTAGAAAAATATTTAATTTGTGGAATACCTAAATAAAAGGTAAAAAAAATGCCTACTGAAAGTAGAAGCAAGGGAAACCATGTTGCACTTCCAAAGAAGCTATCTATTAAAAGAATATAGTTGTTAAGGATTTCCAATTATTCTTCAGATCTTACTTTTGCTTCGAACTCAGTAAAGCCACCAACTAATTTTCCATTAATAGTGATTTGTGGAAATGTTCTTGCTGAAGGGAATTTTTCGAACAATTGTTCTCTGGTGAAATCCACATCCAACATATATTTTTTATATTCAAAGTTTTTTTGCTTACATAAATTTTCTGCTTTATCGCAAAAAGGACATTGCGGTTTTGACCATATCTCTATCATAATAAACTCCTAATTAATTCTATGACACTTCAAGCAATATCTAAAGGATTTGAGTATTACAAAAAATTTGGTTTGAGTTTTACATTTAAAATTCTCCCTTTAATTTTTCTTTTTGGATTTTTTGCGAGTATCGGATCTTCATCAAGCTTATCTGATGGAATATCAAATTTTGATATAGCCCTTTTGTTGTTTAATAATTTTTTAATTTCTCCTCTCCTTACTATTATTGCCATTTTTATTGCTAATGACTTGATTGAAAATAATGGCAGAGACGTTTTGGTGTATTACGCTATTTCTTGGCAATTTTTATTGAAAGTTTTGATACTTTCATTAATTTCTACCCTTTGTATTGGTATTGGCCTACTTTTATTTGTTGTCCCAGGAATATTAATTGCTGGATTACTTATTTTTGTGAATTATTTCGCAATCTTAGAGAATAAAACAGTACTTGACTCTCTGAATCTTTCTTGGGAAAAATCAAAATTAAATTTTTTTCAATGCATTCTTATGGCAGGTTTTTTTTGGTTTATAACAATTCTAACTATTACTATTTTGTCTGCAATTTCTGGAGGTTACAAAGAGCTTAATCAAATTTCACAAACTTATACAATCATTTCAAGTAGCTTGGCTATTTACATACAG
>ENA-OSEY01001576-OSEY01001576.1-marine-metagenome-genome-assembly--contig:-NODE-1576-length-15499-cov-6.435417_pt1 | contig 15499 bp, 9 predicted proteins | sample MGYA00248465_ERZ534230 | MGnify/ENA primary metagenome ERZ534230 (study PRJEB26409, sample SAMN06344110) | marine metagenome | isolation source: Sea water from surface | place: Atlantic Ocean:Southern...
AATATTTCTATATGTACCAACGTTAGCATTAACAGATGCTTCAATATGTTTAGATCCCATATCTGGAACTTGAAACTGATCTGCTAAAAGTGTTACATCTGTTTTTTTATAGATGCTTGCAGCACCTGTACCAAGAATACGTGCTAACTCAGGATATTGTCTTTCTGAATAGATTGCACCATCACATTTAAGATATCCTGCTGGTAAATCTACAACATTTGTAGAACCATCTGGATCAGTATCTTGAATAGGTAGAGACCACTGAATGATAGTCCCAGGAGCAGACCCTAATTTTGATCTTTCTCGTGTTAAAAACTTCATCAGTATGCTCTAATTAGGTACATCATAGACAATGCGGGAGTTTTAATATCCACATTAATATTTAGTGCTGACGGGATATTTTGCACACCTATGTTAGTTGGTGATCCAGTTAAATTACTTTGAACTTGAATAGTATCAACTGGGACAATTGTAGGAGGTCTAACATAACCAGCATTCATAACAACTTCAAATGAATAATGGTTATGTGAGTTGATTGTACTATTTCCAGTCATATCCTCTTTAAGATGATTTAATGTAGTTGGATATGTCTGAGATACACCAGTTGATTGATTAATTTGATCAGCAGTCTGACTACCATACCAGTTCTTTTTATTAGTCATGAATCCTGACTGAGAAGATTCACGATAGTTACATTCGTTAGGATATGTGCCGTTCAATGCTCTAGGAATAGGACCAGTCCAGCAAGGCATTGGAATCTGTGTACCAACACTAGCAACATTATTTTTTACTGGTTGGAAGTTAGTTACTGTGGTAACACCTTCTTGATAATATGTAACCAAAAGAACACCAGGGTCAACAGTATCAATATCACCACCAGCACCCACATCTAATCGTTTTTGTTTTTGATTAGATTCAACCGCACCCACAATTCCAGGGCATTGAAATCCCTCAACAAAACCTGCGTCAGCATCAGCACGACTATATCCACCTGCTGTACCATCAGGTCCTGCGTGTCTATGAGAAGGCATATGATCTTTACTTAACTTCCTAGGAACAGTATAGTAACTTTTGAAATATACAGGAGGATTAACACTAAAATTTCTAATCTGTGCAGTCATGTTCTGAGAATCAGTCACAACAAAATTCAAATCAGCAGTAGCATTTAATGCTGTTGGTGGAGAGACAGTAGATCCATCACCATCAATTAATACTGTTTGTCCTGCTCCTGTTGGTGTAAGTACATCAGCAACAGAAGGTAATACCCATGCAACTTGAAGAACAATATCATCATTTCCACTGAATACAGATGCTGGAATTGTTAATTTATTTCCTGTAGCAAATCCACTACCTTTATTAACAATATTTGATACAGCAACACGTCCATTAATATCACAGTCAACTGTTAATTGTAACGCTACGCCTGTTACACCAGTTCCAAGAACTAATTGAGCAGTATTACTAGTTATGTTAACAGTTTGTGATGTACGAGTAATATCAGTTTCACCCTCAAGAATAATTAAACCACCAACCGCACCACTGGGGTATGTTTGTCCCATCTGTAGACTAGCTTCGTTAACTAGACTTGACTCATAATCAGTCAAAACTCTACCGTTTAGTGCAGGCAATCTAAACTGATCACCAAGTAAATAATTAGGATATGTTCTATTATTAAGTCCATTAGAAGGACCATATGTGTTACCAATAACTGAGGCAAGAATAGGATAATCAGTTGCTTCTATTGTTTGTCCATTACATTCTAACCACCCATCAGGTTTAGAAGCATTATCTCCCACCCAAGGCATAATGGTGCCGACTTGAGCAGCACGCATTTTTCTTTGTGTTTCGTAATTAGAAGCCATGTAATTAGATCTCTGTTAACCACCAACCACGGAATGCTGGAGGAATAACTGCTCCACTACCGTCATTAGCACCCATGTAAACTAATCCAAATCCAGCATTTCTGGTTTGTACTATCATTTCACCACCAGCATATGCAGTAGCAAGACCACCTGCATTAGTTCCAGTGCTATCACCCATGATTGGAGTGCTTAGAGGAGCACGAATGATTAGTGAAGTTTGATAGGATAATGCTCCAGAAACTTCAACGAATCTAATCATATCTCCTGTCTCAGCATCACTTGGTAGAGTTAGAACAGTAGTCGCTGCTACCGCAACAATGTAGTTTCTACCACTATTTAATGTTGTATCAGCATTGATGAAGTCCCATCTGCGACCACCATTTCTGTTATAGAAGTTAGTGTTACCAAATGCATCAATCGAAGCATCTTGACGTATCCTAAAGTTTCTATCTGCACTGTTACCAAGATTGGTAATATTGAGAGCGTAATCTGTAGCACTTGGTGTTGTAGTAGATGTGCTAACAATGTTAACATGTCCACCATTGACCGTTAGATCACCATCACCTAGTGCAGAACCATCAACACCGATTCTTGTATCACCAGTCGCTGCATCAACTTGGAATTTAGATGTAGAAGCAGCACCAAACTGAACACCAGTTGTTCCACTGAATACATTAAAGTCGTTGTCGATTGATAGAGAACCAGCAATCTCAGTATCACCAGATGTAGAGTTAACATATAACGCCATCTCTGCATCATCTACAGAAGGAACTTGATCACCCTGTAGAGTAATTCTTAGATTACCTGCTAACCATTGATTACCAGATTTATCAATTCTTGCTTTTGGATTAGTTTCAGTACCAGAACCAACAACATTTAATTCACCATCGCTGTTAACTGTGAGTCTTGTATTAGCAATAGGTTGACCATTTACAATCTTAAACTGGGTATCACTTGGAGCAGTAGCAGCATCAGATGTAAGGTTAACTGTAAAGTCTTGAGTACCAAGTATTGTAGAATCAACACCACCAAACACAGAATCAATAACGAATCTATCTTGATTGATACCATTGTTAACAATAAACTTCTCAGAGTTAGTATCGTTAACTGCAGTGATTTGTACAAATTCACCAGAAGGACAAGAAGAACCACCACTTATTCTTAAGTAGTCGTTGACTTTAAATTGTCCACCAAATTCAGACAGTGCGACGAGAGTATCACTAAATGTAATACTTGCACTACCTGCAGTTCCTGCAAGAGGTAACGCTGCACCTCCTGGGTCAAGAGAGACATTAAATCTAGTAATACTATTGGGAGTATCATCAACTGCATTAACAACAAAGTATGTTGTATTTGTATCTACACCAGTTATACTACCAACTTGACCAAATGTAATTACATCACCTTCTTCTAGTTCACCAATTTGAACTTCAATTGTATCAGTTACATCAACAATCTGTTGTATAGCAATAGTATTACTGTTTTGTGGTACTCTACCGATTAGATGAGTTGCAGCTGCAGACTTACCAAGTTTAACGATAGGACTATTATCATTATGTTGTGCAACAGTTGTGCAATCAAAACCTCTAGTAACTTTAACAAGTCTAGTTGTAGCATCAGCACCTGGGGATACAACTTGAACTAACTCATTGTTGATGAGAAGAACGTCACCAATCTCAATACCTTCTATGTTATTAACAGGTAGATTAGTGTATGCAGCATCAACTGGGTTTGAAGTCCATGTTGTAGTACCAGATCCAGTATCAACTAAGGTATTCTGTAGTGTGATACCAGTTGCAGTTCCAGGAGTACCAGAAACAACGATTGGTGTACCACCTTCAGTAGCCGCGATTTGGAATGTACCACCAGCGAGACCAGTTGAATTAACAATAAAGTATGTTGTTGTAGTATCAACGTTGTTTGATAATCCAGTAGTATCTGAGAATCTTACAGTGTTACCATCAATGAAATAGTTATCAGGAACAGAGAATGTACCGTTGACTGTATTCAATGCACTGATAATTTCTATACCATCAATATCAGCAATGAACTCATAGAAGTCAACATTAAGGTTAGAAAGAGAACCCTTAGCATGAGCAATCTTACTTGTACCAAATTTTCCTCTAGAAACAGTAACTGTACCACTATTAGATCCACCATGCATGGTAACATCACCGAACATATCGGTATCACCATTGACTTTGAGTGAGTTTCTAATAGTTGTTGAACCAGCAACACCACCAATACTGAATTGTGATGCTCTAGTAGCAAAGTTAACTGTAGTACCAGCACCACCTCTTGTAAAGAGATTGAGTGTTGCAGCATCAGACTGAACATCTCCACCATTGATATCTAAATCACCATCTAAGATAGTCTGAGCATTCTTGACTGTTAGTGTTGAGTTAGCAGTATTGCTAAACGCACCACCGATTGTGATAACAGATCTATTTGTAGCACCATCAACAACAGTTCCAATATTGACTGTAGAATCAGTCGAACTGGTATGAACATCAAATATTGTAGATGCAGTAACATTAGTTCCAATACTAATTGACTGTGCGTTGACCGCTAGATCACCAATATGTAATGTAGTTGCAGAACCAAACGCATTGACTGTGAATGCATTTGATTGTAGTACATTGAATGTGTTTGAATTAGTTGTAATATCACCGCCATCAATGTTAAGATCACCATCAATGTCTAGATTAGCACCAGATCCAAGCATTCTAACTGTACCTTGAACAGTCAAGGTATCAGTCAGTTGACTTCTGCTAACGTTAATACCAACTCTAGTGTCTTCAGTAGAAACTCTGAATAGTGCATTAGATTGTGGAGAATCAGAAGATCCACCAACTAAGAATGCCTCATCTAAATTAGTTTCAACTTTACTTGTAGTTGGGTTATTAAGGTAATCATTGATTGCCTTACCACTAATAAACGCATTACCAACAACATCTAAGTTTGCTCTTGGTTCTTGCTGGTCATATGTAACACCACCAGCAGTATAAGTTAAGAATCCATACTCATGTGCAGCATGTGCAGTACGAGCAAGTGTGTTAACACCTAATTTGAATTGACCATATGTATCTGTGGTTGTTCTAAGTGCTTCTGCACCAATAACACCAGACTCTTTAAAGTTCTCATCAGATCTTTCTAATACAGCTGTTGGTTCAGTAGCAGCAGTCCAGTTATATGTTGCAGCAGTTATCGCATTAGCAACAACAAATTCAATGTAATCATTATCAGATCCAGTTAAATCTGCCTTTGTAATTACCCATTTACCATTAATTAAACTGTTACTGAATCCTTGAATTCTAATTGTCTTACCAACAGCAAGTTCAATACCTGTACTTGAGTTAGTTAGAGAACCAGTCCAGTTAATTCTAACAGTACTACTTCCATTTGTTACCAAATCAAGAATACTTGATTCAGGAATTACGGAGTAGTAGTTAGCATATACCCAACCAAGAGAACCACTTCTCTCAACAGAGTTACCCTTGAATAGAATATCACCTGCCTGTGGATTTGCTGCAACATCAGTAGAGTTGTAGTATCTTACAAACTGATCATTACTAAATGTTGTGGTTTGATCAGGAGTTCTGTTTGAAGGAACATTCTCGTTGAATGAGAAGTTAGAACGTAAACTATATGCCTGCCCAGGGAATGCAGCAGTACCACGACCTTTTACGTGGAAAAGTGCAGCGGAAATTTTATTCCGATCTATGGTAATATCGCCTTCATTTCTGTTAGCGAAAGCACCTCTAGTTAAAGTAATATCCTCAGCACCACCATCATTTCTTGGGTTTGACTGAATAGTCAATGCAGGATTTTCATTAGGTGGTTGAGTGTTGATAATGACTCTATTGTTAAAGAATCCAACACCTTCAACTGTAATCTTATCTTTGAATGTAACAGGAGTATCGAAAGATGTAACGAGTGTTGAAATTACATCGGTATCATCTTCAGACGCTGCGAGAACTGCTCTCTCGAGGAACTCTTCCTCACCAGTAATAGCATCAATCTTACGGTTACCAATATAAAGATCACCGTTAGAGTTTAGACCAGTGTAGAATACAATACCACCATCTTCACGTTTTGCCTGTGCGTAGTAGTCTTGGAAGTCAGATAGAATAACTTCTTGACGTGCTGGTAAACCAGTAGAGTAGTTACCTGGACCAAAACCTAGGTATTCAAATGTATGGTTACCAGATCTAGCAATAGAAGGACGACGTAGTTCAATATAAACCTTTTGATCGTGGATAGATGTAGCATCACCAGCAATAGCAATCTTTCTTTGCTCTGATCCAGATGTTGCGTTACCTGTGGTTGCCTTGATCTCATTAGTACCAGTGTAGGTGTAATCATTAAAGTATGCACTCTTAGTCAAATCTACAACAGCTTCCTTCGTCATCGAACGCTTGGCGTCGTTAACGTAAACTAAACCATGAGTATAGTTATCAGCGAAAGAACTAGTCTCTTGAGGATCAGTAATTAAAGTATCTTTTGTACCATCATTGTCTACAACCTGATACCATGTTGGATCATTCTTGTAATCTAATGGATACAATGAAGATATAGGTTGAGAGAACTTAAAGTTCTGGAAGTTATTACCAATACCAGCACCACGAGGTAGAGGTGTGATGTTACCACGAACAGCAGTTAGATAGTAAATACCATCTTGCTGTCCTGCAACACGTTCTTGAATCTCTTCTGTGTCGAAGATATAGAATGTATCATCAATATCAGGAACATCACTTACAGAAATAATTTTATATGTGTTACCAACTGAGTCATCTAAAGTATCACCAGGAGTTAGAGTAAAGAGGTTAGCACCTTGTACAACATAAAGATATTTGTCTTTAAGATCTCTACCACCATTAGTATCTTCCTGTAGATCAGCATATACTGCACCCTGAGTGAATCTAGTATTGATTAGAGCACTGAAGTTAGGACGAGCACTTACATCTTTTAAGATTAGATAGTGATCACTTCCAACAGAGAAGTATGCATGAATATAAGCAAAACCACTAGAGTTTCCAGTCCACTCAACTCTATTAGTTGGAGTAGATGTTGTCTTACTAGCAGTAAATGAACCTGCCTGAGGAGAGTTGATCTTAACTGTATGGAATACAGTGTTCTTTAATGAAGGAGCATTTGTATCGTCAACAGAATGGTTGAACGCAGTAACTTCTAGAAGTTGCTGAGAACCAACAGTCTTCTCTCTAGCAGAACGAATGCTGAAACGTAAGAAGTTACTAGTGTTAACAACTACTGGATTATTATCAGGATCATATACAAAATCAGGATCAATTGTACCTGCCTGTACTGCACTATCAAATGCAGTCCTACTCATACCTAGAACTTCAGTTGCGTTGTTCTGTGTGAATGGATTACGGAACTCTGCCTTGGTAGGAGCACCACCAACAGGTTCTAGAACAATATTCTGAGGTAGAAGATTTCTCTTCTCGTCAGTTCTGATCTTAACAACAAATCCGTTGTTTGGTTTTCTTACAGCACCAGGGAAATTTTTAGGTTGTACATAACGTAGACGATAGATTCTATCCTCTTTCTCACGAGCATCAATAAGTCTTCTGTAGTTAGAGTCTGTTGTCTGTGTTTGACCAGATGCGGCATCATAGTCAGTCTGATTGAATCTAGAGAATATATTATCATCACTAGTAGACTCATCTTTAGTCTGTAGATACCATACACCATCAGTGATAGCAGGCACTCTAGATGCACTAGTATCAACAAACGTAGCGTCAAACTTCAGTGGAGATACACGCTTGTTAGCAAAGACATACCAGAACTGAGTTGTACTATTAACTAGAGTTACCTCAGGAGATCCAGCTATTGCTTCTGCTGCAGTATTGAATATCTTGAATGTATCGTCACTCATGTAACGTACATAGAATTCTTTAGTTGATGAGATCTGTTGACCACCAACACCAGATAATGTAGGAAGTGTACCTACCTGACCATCAGAACCTTCTGCTCTAAAGAATACTTTCTGTAAATATCCAGCACCTAGTCCTGTTGTTGGTTTATCAAAGATGTGTGCAACATCAGTCTTCAATACAGTACCACTACTACCATCAAAGGTTACACGATACTCATGAAGATCAAAGGTCTCATCAAGAACATACTGTTGAACTAAGATTTCAACATCGTCATCAATTGACTCAGTTTCTGGTGAGTAAATGTAAATACCTGCTGCAGCGTTTTCTCTCGTGTTAGCAAGCATCAATTTAGTTTGATCACCACCATCAAAGATACCATTGTATACACTTGCTTGGTTGTAATTGAATGGTTGTGTGTCTCTACCTGGGGCAATTACATAGTATACTCTGTTTGGTTGGAATCCTATGGGTAGACGTACATCTCTCTCATCAGGAGTTTTTCCTGCCTTTGGTCTAGCAACCAAACGAACTGGAGTTCCAGTCTCAAACTTATGTGGGTTACTACCACCAGCATTGATTGTAAACAGTGTTGCACGATTAGCAAACTGAGAACTATCAACAGTTGGATTGAGTCTAGGAATGATTGTCTGTTGAGGTGAAGTCTTGGTTATACCAGCAAACACACCAGCGTTTGCACTATTGACTGTACCAGCATTATCAATACCTGCTTCAATGATATTGAATAAAGTATTTTGCGCAGAGATAACGTTAGCACAATAGTAAGTAGCAGTACCAGCAGCACCAACATTGACTGTGATTGTGTCTGCACCAACTGCATCTATATTGATAGCAGTATTATATGCAGGGTCACCTGATCTAGGATAAGTATGCTGAGTTGCATGGTTATCCATTCCACAAGTGAATGTTAATGAATTAGCAGTAATCCTAATACTTGTTCCTGTTGTTAATGAGTGACTACCGATTGTTAATACCATTACACCTGTAGCTGGATCGTAAGCTGCATTTGTAACATCATGGTTTACAATAGGTGATCCACCTACATTTACAGTGATTGTATCAGTAGTTACTCCACTAATATTCAGTGCCTGTCCAGATGAAGGGTCAGTTGATCTAGGATATGTCTTAGTTGCTGTATTACCATCCATTGTACAAGTAAAGGACAGTGTGTTATCAGCAATAGAAAGTGTGTTAGATGTAGTTAATCCATGACCAGCAGAGGTGATAACCATTTCACCAGTTCCTGCATTATATGTTGCACCTGTGACTGGGTTTGGTAAGTTACCAACATTACTTGTAACACCATTTGCTACAGCAGATACAAATGTATGTGCATAGTCACCACCAGATTGGACTGCACTAGTTGCTGTGCCTCCTGCCCATGTGTGTGGAGTGTTACCACCAACAGGATTAGGATCTGTTGTGATAGTTAGATCCTTCTGTTGAGAATATGTTGTAGTTACACCCGCACGAGGAGTGTATGTAAGGTTTTGAATTACTTTCTCAGCAATCTGTTTAGCAATACCAAAAGCATATACAGATTGTTCTTCTTCACCAGCAACGTGAGCACCTAGAACATAGAAGTTAGCAGCGTCATATACTTGGTTGTTAGAACCATATTTAACGTTGTATGCAATAGCTTCGATAACATCTACAATATCATCAAAACAATTAACAGAACCACCAGGGACATTGAATGTAGGGAATTGAATCTCCATGTCCTTGACTGCTACATCAGCAATCCAGTTCTTGTTAGCAAGCAATAGATCATGTGCATCAGCAAAACGATCACCAACAGGACTAATACCATTGTTGATGATAGTCTTTATATTACTAAAGAATGTACTGATTGCATTAGCAGTACCAGAACACTCAGGATATACAGTGTCTGTAGTGATAGATGCATCAATAGTTCCTTCTAAACCAGACCAAATACCTTTACGATCACCGTTAGTATCTTCTAATTTAAAGAGTAACTTAGCAGCACTAGTTGTACCAGTTGCATTTTGAGCAACACCAACATTAAGATAACTTCTAGCATTAGCAACAACACCACCAAGTTCAATCGTAGTTGAGTTAACAATGTTCTTAATGTATGTGTTTGCTGGAATGTTAGATGTAATTAAAGAAGTTGGATCAACTGTAGTATTATTAGCATTTACAGTTGTATATTCCTCAACCTTCATACCGATTGATAGACCTTCTGTTGTAGGTACAGTAACATTAGGAGATCCATTAGTGATTACACAACCAGTCTGTAGGAAATCCCAGTTACGCATTGCTGCGATTGCTAGGTCACGAGCATATTCAAAACCTTCAATAGTTTCAAATAATTCGCCATCAATATAGTTGAGTTGTCCAGATGAGAAATAAGATTCCGCTGCTTGGAGAGTATTGATGTTACCACCAAGTCTCAAGTCAGAAATAACTGCATCTAAGATATATCCAATATCTCTCTTACATTTTGTAATAGTAATATTTTTACTGAGAAGTGCAGGATATTTTGTAGTAATAAATCCATATGCTTCCTCAGCAATTAAATCTTTATTGTCTTCAATTCTATTTGCAGCATCCTGATTTTTATTATTAACAACCACAGTAGTAGGGTTGAGGATCTGCAATGAACTAGCGTATGATTTGAATCCAGAAGGTTCTAGAGTCGCATTATATACAGAATTTGCAGGAGTTGTCTTACCAGATGCAACATCATATGGATCTAGTTCAACAAAAATCTTTTCGTTTGACTTAGCACCGATTCTATACCCGTCAAGAGTAACAGCAGGACGTTTCTTTGGATCAGTAATACCAGACCCAGCATAGTATAATCTTGTGTTTGTACCACGGGATGCTTGTACATCAAATGTATAGTAATCAATCTCGTCTTCATTAGCAGCAGACTCAATAAGTTTCTCAGGTGGAATGATATCAGTAATAAATCCACCTTTATCCTGATTGAATGCATAACCCTTATGTCCAATTGCATGGAGTGAGGTGTTACCAAAGTTAGAGTTAGAGTTGGTGATACTCATATCACCACCAGACTCCATCAAGAAGTGGTCAGCAAAACCAACAGCAAAGATACTAACACACTGAACGAATGAGTCGTTAGATGCACGGATGTGGAAGTTTCTCCAATCATCTTTCCAATATGCATCACCTTTTGTGTGATATGGAACTGTTGCGAAGGCATCAGAGAATGATGCTTGGTTCCAAGTGTTAGTAAATCTATCGTAACGAATGAATGCTCTATCGTCTTTCTGTAGGGAAACACCAGTATACTGGGCACAAACCATTGATTTGAAACCAGATGCCTTGCTACCATCAGCATGTAGACCACAAATACCCCAAGTCGAACGAATCGACAAGTTAAACATATAAGGAGACGCAGACTCTACAGAGTCAACTTCTGCCTGTACAAATGCATTAGTAGATAGACCATTAGCAGTAGTATATGTCTGGTTATTTTGTAAACCTAAACCAGCAACACTACCTGGGAGTTCAAACGTAAACTTCCTACGGTTATTACTATCAATAGCAGTAACATCAAACGTACCATTTAGTCCATCATCTAGACCATTTTCTTGAATAGCAACGTATTGACCTTTAATATATCCGTGAGCAATTTTAGTTGTTACATTGACGGTAACAGTACCAACAGGAGAAGAGTTGACAACTTGAATAGACTCAATAGTTCTTAGGTCAGAAAGAGGTCCAACAATTCTAGTCTCTTGAACCTTTGTACCGAACTCATCAGGATCATCAATAGTAGGTTGATACTGAGAGAATGCCTTAGATATCTTTTCGTAGTAAGAATCAAGATCTTTCTTTTGAGCATACTCAAATACAGTAATTTTATGGTGAGAATACTCAGGAATTTCTAGTTTAGCAACGTCTCCCTTACGTGCATATACTTTACCAACACCATTAGTAGAATCGTATAGAGGAGATTTAGTTGTGGTATCACCATCTTTGATAGTAAACTGCCAAATATATGCACCACCAGTTACATTAAAGATAGATGTTCTCGCACATTCTTTATTAGCAGGATCGGGAACATATAGAGGACGAAGAATTGTACGACGAAGATCGTAACCAATTAAAGAACAACCACGAGGAACGATTACACCGCCATCTGAACCGTTAAATCTGTAGAGAACGTTATTAGAATTAGACAGATCCAAAACCGAAGAATCTGCCCAAGAATTATTTTGCTGATCAAAACCGAAGACGTCAATTAATGATGTAGTATCAACTCCAGGACGGTTGTCAATGTAGTGGTCACCAGGCATTAGCATGATGGTGAACTCATCAAATCTATCGTTATCTACCCCAGGCAAATATGAATAACGTGCAACTTCTAGAAATGCTCTCTGAATCGTCACAAACGGGCGATTTGGAGAGTTACCTCTATTGTCTAGTTCATCACTAGCGTTAAAATCATCTGGCGATACATAAAGATATCGACCTGTCTTACTCGAAATCAGGTTATCTAGTCTTGTTAGCGGCATAATTCAGCTTACCAAAGCGGTTTTAATTGGTCCTCTGGGTTATTTATCAGAGTTTCTCTCCAAGTCTTCTATGCGTTTTTTGATGTCTTCATGCAATCTTTCAATTGCTTTTCTTGCATCTGGAGTTTCATCCCACTCCCATGTTTCGCCTTTTGAACTTACAAATGATTTTTTGGTCATAACATCCCGTTTTTATTCATGTATTGTAGTGTTTCTTTCATGCTACCGATATGTTCAGTATCAATAGCAACTTGAGGATATGTTGCGTCACCACCAAACTCCATCTCGAACTGATATTGTTCAAACTCTTCTCCCACAGTATATAGATGAAATTCAGATACTTCTGGTAACGCTTTGAGTAGTTGTGCTATCCTTTCGCACTCTTGACTACCGTTACTATAAATTACCGCTGTTCTAGTCACGTTGCCTCCAATCGTCAGGTCTGTCTGGTCTAAACCAATCCATCATATCCTCAGCACCGTCAAATCTATCTCTGTATCTGGATGGGTCTGGATCACCGAGTCCCATCCTATTCAGAAAATCCTCGGTAGTTCCCTCCTTAATATTCTGTGCCGATTGCCGACGTGCTTGTTGTAACCAATTTCTAGCAGTTGTATTTGCCTTGGACAGTTTTTCTGCCCATATCATATCCTCTAGAGGGACTTCTTTTCCGTTAGCGATTAACTTACATATTCCATCTAGTTTGAGTCGATATTTGGTTGATAGCATATTACTCTCGTAATTTAGTTTCTAGGTCTGAAAGTCTCAAAGACTCTTCTTGTGCCGCTTCCTTGCGATCACTTACAATATTTAGAATGTCTTCGAGGATAACATCATTATCTATGCCGTCATCAAGATACTTAAAGATTGCTTCTTTCAGATACCTATGCCTATGCCACTCTTGTGAATATGGTTTATAATGCATGATCAAAAAAATAAAAGAGGGAGGTTGGATTCCTGTATACCAACAAATAACGGGCATTACTACAGTAGTAAAAACGTTATTGCCTGAGACCCGATTGGTTGATCGGTTCTGCATCGCTGCAGCAGCACCACCTGTGTCTCATCACCTTAACTAGCGGTTGCCAGTAAGTTTATTCAGTCACTCCCATGTTGCGTCCAACATATTTATTATAGCATAAAAAAAGAGGGCGTCAACCCCCTTTAGGTACATACATTAAATCTATTGGATTAGTCCATGCGGGACAATAAAAATTGAAATTTATTACGACTCTTTCTTTTGTATCTAATTGTGAAACACCTCTATGTTTCATTTTGCTGTTAAAAAATAACATACGATCTTGCACTGAATTTATAATTGTTCCATCTTCTAGTTCAGTATAACCATCATTAGTGTTTAGATAGTAAATTCCTACCCACATATTAGAATCACCCTCATCATCAATACCATAATCATGGTGAAATCCACTGTAAACTCTTTCTGGTTGAACCATCTGTAAGTTTGCTTTTATGCGACGAAAAGCAGCAATTTGTGAGTGCCTATCAATAGCATTAATTATAGGAAGAATATCAGTATAAACAGTAGAATAACCACTCTCTTGAAAAGAATATAATTTATGAATCATTTGGTGGTTATATTTGTTATCTGCTCCTTTCGTTTTCTCAGGACAATAATCCCACGACCATCCTACTAGGCAGTGTTTAAATAATTTATTTGCTTCTCCGCAAAATTCATCAATTATTTTATAATGCATAATACCTCATAAAGAGGGGGCATTACACCCCCATGAGTTGTTGGGTTACAAGGACAACTTATCCCCGATCACTCTGATTATACAGTCGCTAAAGAGCGAGCATCCATTGGAATGCGAGTGAATGCTACGATTTTATTCGCAGCGGGTTTATCTGTTTTTGCAGATGTTGTTTGCTCTCCGAGCAGGTTTCAGTCATGCTCCGTATACCCTGTCGAAACCTTGACACCCCCGCGCAATGGAGGTGAGGGGAATCGAACCCCTGTCCAGAATGTCGATCACACCACCTACATGTCTTTTATAGAGTCTTACATCAGGACTCGATAGAATTTAAGATAACCCCATTTTGCTCCCCAGACCTGTTCATCAGTTTCTGAGTCAAAACCTTTATCTAAAACCCAGTAGAAATCTTCTCCTAATTCAATATCATTGAGAAGATATGTTTGCCTTCCTTTATAATTGACTGTACATTCATTAGAAGCAGTCTTTCCTTTATAAAGTCCGTTGTTCTCTTTAAAAATTATATCACAACCAAGACGCCTACGCAACGGTTCTTTTGATAGGATCTCTAAATTTCTATGATTAACAAATCTCTCAGGTTCATCAATAGAATAATTTTGCACTATATACTCATTTTTTTGCCGAGAAATTTTTAGCACAAATTGTCGATATGGTTGTCGAATTTGGTGACTATATGCCTGTTCACCGTAAAAAATATCTTCACCAAGTCTAACATGAGAAATCTTAATGTGAGCATATCTGCTCGGATCTTTCATTGCTTGGTACTTATTATCAAAATGTCCTTCTAAACAATCTTCAAAACTTTTCATCAGGCATAGTCTCAACAGTAATTGTAGGAACATCGAAGAACATAGGATGCATCTGCTCTGCATGCAGATAATCTCCATTCTTCAACATTTGTTCAAAAGTAAATTCTGGATTCAATGAACATTCATACAATATCCACTGATCTTCTTTTTGTGCTCTGTTGAGTGTTTCAAATGTGAAAGGCATATTCTCAATGAAGTACACCTTTGTGGGTGTCCCATCTACCCAACAGTGCTTAATATCAACTCTATATCCTTTATTCAAGTCCATAACTGATGTTATGTTACTACTCATATTTATGCAAGACATAAAAAAAGACCCCTGTAAAGGGGTCTTGGGTTGTTCCGATTGTAGAGACCGCACGAACGATGTCTCAATCGTATTTAGAATGTGTACTTAAGTCCTACTTTTCCACCGTAATCTACGTCATCATCGTTAGTAGCAGCAGATAGTTCTCCATATACGCCTACTGTATCAGTAAGTGTCTTCCCGCCACCAATATAACCGATTAGTTCAGTATCACCGAACTCATCAGCAGCTTCTGTGTGAGTCACTGTAGGACCACCAGACACGTACCAATCAATTCCATTAGGTGTTGTTCCTTCGTATCCAAGTTGGAATTCCCATGTACCAGACTCATATGCTCCATCTGGATATGAACCACTTGCTTC
>ENA-OSEY01001577-OSEY01001577.1-marine-metagenome-genome-assembly--contig:-NODE-1577-length-15491-cov-4.330803_pt1 | contig 15491 bp, 18 predicted proteins | sample MGYA00248465_ERZ534230 | MGnify/ENA primary metagenome ERZ534230 (study PRJEB26409, sample SAMN06344110) | marine metagenome | isolation source: Sea water from surface | place: Atlantic Ocean:Southern...
CAATGGCATTGTAGAGGTCAGCGGTTCGATCCCGCTTAGCTCCACCAACCTCGTTCAAAAAAAACCCGCCTGCCGGCGGGTTTTTTGTGCGTTAATTCTGATATTTTGGAGGGCGGCCTTGCCTGGCCGCCGGGCCGGCAGCGTTGTCAGGCGGCAACGATTTGCGGTTCTTCCAGCGCGGAGCGGATATCGGCTTCGCTTCTGGCGTCGCGGAGCTGTGCGTGTCTTTGGTGAAGTATCCGCGACACGGCGTTGACCGTGGACAGGTATCCGTTGCTGTCCTCATCCGCGCCGAGGACAAGGGCCATTACTTCGACCGGCATGTTGTCAGGCGAGCCGAAGTCGACCGGCGTCTCAAGCGTGGCCAGCAGTGTCACCGGACGCGTGGCCGATGTGAGGATCGCATGCGGAAGTGCCAGACCGTTGCCGATCCCGGTGCTGCCGAGTTTCTCGCGCGAGATAATCGCGCTCAGAACCTTGCGGTCGCACAGCCCGGCATGAGCCGCCGCCATGGTGCTGAGCTGTTGCAGCAGCTGTTTCTTGCTGGTGGCAGCAAGGCGGCACGCCACGACATCGGGCGTGAAAGTAGCTGTGGTCATTGATGGGCACCTGGATACGGTTTGTCCGGGTTGAAGTTATCAGGCCGCGGTGCGGCTCGGTCCCCAACTCCGGAAAGCGCTGTGTCTTAGAGCCGCCCATGCCGGGTGTCAAGCAGTTTGGCGGCGTCCGGGCGGCCGATGGTCAGATGGTGAAACGGTCGCCGAGATACACCTCGCGGACCCCGTGGTGGCCGATCACCTCGTCCGGCGTGCCTTCCATCAGCACAGTGCCGTCATGGATGATATAGGTGCGGTCGACGATATCGAGGGTCTCGCGAACGTTATGATCGGTGATCAGAACGCCGAGCCCGTGCATTTTGAGCTGGCTGATAAGATTTCGAATGTCGGTAAGCGCGATCGGGTCGATGCCGGCGAGCGGCTCGTCGAGAAGAAGAAATGTCGGGCGCATCGCCAGGGCCCGTGCGATCTCGAGACGGCGACGCTCACCGCCTGACAGGTTTACAGACGAGGTGTTGCGAAGGTGCGAGATGGAAAACTCGGCCATCAGGTCCTCGAGAATGGCGTCGTGGTCGCTTTTGGTGCCGTCGGTCGTCTCCAGCACGGCACGGATGTTCTGTTCCACTGTAAGGCCGCGGAAAATGCTCGATTCTTGCGGGAGGTATCCAAGGCCGAGACGCGCCCTCTGGAACACCGGCAGTCCGGTGATGTCGTTGCCGTCCAGTTGCACGTTGCCCTCGTCGGCGGGAAGAAGGCCAACAAGGATATGGAAGGTAGTGGTCTTGCCGGCGCCGTTGGGCCCCAGCAGGCCTACAGCCTCGCCACGGCGGAGCTGCATCGACACGTTGCGCACGACGCGCTTCTTGTTGAAACTTTTGCCGATGCCGCTGGCGACCAGGCCCTCGGTATGGGACACGAGGCGCGGTCGCGCATTCTCCGGCTCCTGGCTTCCTGCCATCTGCCGTTCAAGCTCCGCCATCTTGTCGAAATCCGATGAACTCATCGCGTCATGCCGCGCTTTTCTGCTGCAACCCCGTAATCTTGGTATCCAACATGACGTTACGGTCAGTCAACAGTTACCTGCCGGAAAACTCGGAAAAAAACGGGTTTCCTGACCTTCGCAGGCCACCCCTAGTTTGTGACCAGAACGCCGCTGACCCGTCCGCCTGCGCCGGACGAGAGCATGCGGCTATTGCCGGACTTGAAATCAACTTCGGCGCGGCCGCCACTCATGGTGCTCTCGCCATCCACGATCACGACATTGCCGGTCAGTGTGGCCTGCTCGGTCAGCGCACTGTAGGTCGCGGCGTCCCCGTCGGCCCTTCGGCCGGCCTCGGTTGTGACCGTCACATCGCCTTCGGCATCTATGGTCTGCAGGCTGCCGTCGCTGTCGAACAGCGCGACAAGCAGGTTGCCGGCGAACACCCGGCCCGTCGAATCGCGATAGACGGCGTTGCCTCGCGCCGTCATCGTCTGGCTCTCGTCATCTGCTGTTTGCAGGGTGATCAGCCTGTCTGCGGTGATTACCCCGCGCCGGCCTGAAACACGCGCATTCGGCCCATCGACGCTGTAATCCTGATTGGCGATGTTATAGACGAGCTTGCTGCCCGTCGCTTCGGTCGTCTCGTCCTCGAACGACACATCGCCCGTGGCTGTCACCACGTCAATGTCCTGTGTTTCGGCATCCGGGTCATAGCGCGCAACAAGAACGTCGCCGCGGATGGTCCGCGTGCCCTGGACAGCCACCGCATTGCCGGTCGCGGTATAGATGCCTTCGGTCTGGTTCCATTCCAGCAGATCGTCCGCTTCGACGGTCATCGGCTCCGAGTCCTGCGCCAGAGCCGCGCCGGAAAAAAGAAATGCTGCAACGGCAATCCCGGCCGACAGGGCCAGCCAGTGTTTCGCTCGGTCTTCGTTGCGGTTGGAAAATACTGCTCCGGCCATCTGTCCCGTCATCTCCTCTTTCCTGCAGCCTGTCTGCGGCTGAAGGTCGTTCCGAAAAATCCTATTGCGCCTCGCCGACATCCCGCAAGGTCAATCGCGGTGAACCGGCGAAAATGATGCGGTCTCCACGCTCTACCACCTGCATGCTGTCGGCGACGATGACGCCACTGTCATTCTCGACGCGAACCGCATTCTCGCTGACCATTTCGCCTGCATCGAGGTTTGCGGTAATCGCCTGCGACGTCATGACGAGCCCGGTATCACGGCTTGTGATCACCACGTCACCTGCAAGATCAATCTCACCACGTTGTGGAAAATAGACGCCGGTCAAGGACGTCAGATTGACCACATCGCCCGAGGTCTGTGTCAGTTCGGCGGCAGGCGCCGAAAGGTCTACCACGCCGGTATCACGTTCGCGCGCTGTGTCGGCTGTGATTTCATACGGTTCGCCGCGGGCTGTCTGGCCCCGATAGACGGCACCTGTCAGTTCGACCTCGCCAGTCTCGTCAACCTTGATGTCGGTCACATCGAGGCGAATTTCGTCCTGCTCGTTGAACAGGCCGAGCCAGAGCACCGTGACAAAGGAAAGGATGATCCCGATCCCGACAAAAATCAGGCTGGTGCGGAATGGCTGGCGCGAGTCGGTATCGGCACGTTCCCGCGGTGCAAACCTGGGTGTGCGGCTGCCATTATCCTGTTCGTCTGTCATCAGGATTCGCCCTAGTGATGGAAAATGTCGAGTTCGTCGAACCCGGCGAGGTCCATGCCGGCGCGGGTTGGGAGAAATTCAAAACAGGACTGCGCCATCTTGGTGCGTCCTTCCCGTTCCAGCATCTCGTCAAGACGTTCGCGAAGCCGGTGCAGATAGAGAACATCGCTGGCGGCATAATCCTGCTGTGCCTTCGACAGCTCTGCCGCGCCCCAGTCCGATGATTGCTGTTGCTTGGAAATCTCGACCCCGATCAGTTCCGAGCAAAGGTCCTTCAGCCCGTGGCGGTCGGTGTAGGTGCGGCACAGCTTCGAGGCAATCTTCGTGCAATACACCGGGCCCGATACCGGGCCGATGCCGTGCATCAGGCTGGCGAGATCAAAGCGGGCGAAATGAAACAGCTTGGTCACGGAGGGGTCGGCCAGAAGCGTGGCGAGACGCGGTGCCGGTTTTGCCGGCAGTCCGATCTTGACCAGATGCGCATCGCCGTCGCCGGAAGACAGCTGTACCAGGCAAAGCCTGTCACGAAGCGGGTTCAGCCCCATGGTCTCGGTGTCGATTGCCACAGACGGGCCGAAATCGACGCCTTCGGGAAGATCGTCATGATGCAGAAAAACAGCCATTTGCCGGTCCGGGTCCGTGATTGTGGTGGGCCGGATTGCTGCACAGGAATGCCCCGCGAGGGCCCGCCACCACTATAGAATGGCCACGCAATTTTGCCAGCCAAAGATGGGCTATAAACAATGTATGGGGGCGAAAACCGCCAACTAGTCGTCGGCCTGAAAGAAACTGGTGGACAAGCCTGTGTTGCAGATTGAGATTATTGCTGAATATTCCGGTGCAAGGGGGAGCGCGCGATGAATTCGCATTACCGTGTTGTCGTTATTGGAGGTGGCGTCGTCGGCGCCTCGATTATCTACCATCTCGCCAAGATGGGCTGGTCCGACATCTGCCTGATCGAGCGGTCGGTCCTGACCGCCGGATCGAGCTGGCATGCCGCCGGCGGCGTCCATGCTCTCAACGCGGATCCGAACATTTCCTCTCTGCAGGCCTACACCATCGATCTGCTCAGCCAGATCGAGAAAGAAAGCGGCCAGTCCGTCGGCATGCATATGACCGGCGGCCTGACACTTGCCGGCACGCCGGACCGCTGGGAATGGCTGCAATCCGCCTACCGCGTCTATCAGAGCATCGGCATCGAGGATGTCCGGCTCGTGACGCCCGAGGAAGCCGGCGAGATGTGCCCGGTCCTGTCGACCCATGGCATTCTGGGTGGTCTCTGGGCTGACCGCGAAGGCTATGTCGATACCACCGGTACGGTTCTGGCCTATGCCGGCGCGGCAAAGAAGAACGGCGCCACGGTGATCGAGCATAACCGGGTGCTGGAACTCAACCAGACCGCCGAGGGCTGGGACGTGGTGACCGAGAAGGGGACCATCAGCTGCGAGCATGTCGTCAATGCCGCCGGCCTGTGGGCCAAGCAGGTGGGCCGGATGGCCGGCATCGAGCTTCCGGTCTCGCCACTGGCGCACCATTATCTTCTCACTGAGACCATTCCCGAGGTCGAGGCGCTCGACAAGGAGCTCCCGCTCGTCGTCGATCTCGAGGGCTTCACCTATATGCGGCAGGACCAGAAGGGCATGCTGCTCGGCATCTACGAGATCAACCACCAGCACTGGATGATGGACGGTGCGCCGTGGGATTACGGCATCGAACTGCTGCAGGAGGATGTCGACCGGATCGAAAACGAGCTCACCCTCGGCTTCGAGCGCTATCCGGTGCTGCAGAATGCCGGTGTGCGGAACTGGGTCAATGGCGCCTTCACTTTCTCGCCGGACGGCAACCCGCTGGTCGGGCCGGTGCCCGGCAAGAAGAACTACTGGTCCGCCTGTGCGGTGATGGCCGGCTTCCTGCAGGGCGGCGGCGTCGGCAAGTCGCTTGCAGAATGGATGATCCATGGCGAGCCCGAGGCCGATGTCTATGGCATGGATGTGGCCCGTTACGGCCCGTTCGCCGAAAACAAGGAATATATCAAGCAGACCACCGGCCAGTTCTATTCGCGCCGGTTCGTGATGACCTATCCCAACGAACAGCTTCCTGCCGGCCGGCCGCTGAAGATGGCACCTGCCCATTCCGACATGACGGCCGCCGGCGCGGTCTGGGGCAACAGCTGGGACCTCGAGGTGCCGCTCTATTTCGCACCGCAGGGATTCGCCGAGACGCCGTCGCTGAAGCGCTCCAACGCGTTCGACATTGTCGGCGGGGAATGCCGCGCGGTTCGCGAAAATGTGGGCCTTCTCGACATTACCGGCTTCTCGCGCTTCGAAGTCAGCGGCCCGAATGCCGAGGCATGGCTGAACAGTGTCTTCGCGACCAAGCTGCCGGCTCCCGGCCGCGCACGGCTTGCCGTGGCGCTTGGACATGATGGCCGCCTGAAGGGTGATCTGACCCTGTTCAACTGGGGCGACGGCACCTGGTGGATCATGGGGTCCTACTATCTTCGCCGCTGGCACATGCGCTGGTTCGACGATCACATGCAGGATGGCGTGACCATTCGCGACCTTGGCGAGGAAATGGCCGGCTTCTCGTTGTCCGGTCCGAATTCCAGGGCGGTGATCGAACGTCTGACAGACGGTCCGGTCGGCGACCTGTCCTTCATGGGATGCGGCAATTTCGATATCGGCCTGATCCGGGCCAAGGTCGGGCGCCTGTCGGTGACCGGCGAGGCCGGTTACGAGATCAGCTGCCGGATGGGCGATCATATCGCGCTGCGCCGCATGCTCCTCGAGGCGGGCGCCGATCTCGGGATCAGCGAATATGGCTTCAATGCGCTGCTGTCGCTGCGGCTCGAGAAGAGCTACGGCATCTGGTCGGCCGAATTCACGCAAGGCTACACGCCCGGCATGACCGGCATGGATCGCTGGATCGACTGGAACAAAGAGGCCTTTGTCGGCCGTGAGGCAGCGCTTGCCGAGCGTGACGGCAACGGCCCGGCGCAACGCCTCGTCACCCTTGAGGTGGCGGCGGACGGTGCCGATGCCAGCGGCTATGAGCCGGTCTGGTCGTCCGGCAACAAGGTCGGCTTTGTCACGTCGGGCGGTTATGGCCATACGGTCGGCAAGTCGCTCGCCATGGCGCTGGTCAATGCCGACCTTGCCGAAGTCGGGACCGACCTGACGTCGCATATCGTCGGGGTGGAGCGTGATGTGAAAGTGATCGCGCCGTCGCCTTATGATCCTGCCGGCGCGGTTATGCGTGGCTGAACAACAGCACCAAGTCTGAAGTGAGGAAGAGGCCATGAGCCAGCAACCCGACGCAATCATCATCGGCACCGGTGTTATCGGCACCGCCGTCGCTTTTGAAATGGCCAAGAACGGCTGGAAGACGCTGTCGCTCGACCGCAATGCCCAGATCGGCCACGGGTCGACCGCTGGTTCATGCGCCATCATCCGCATGCATTACTCGACCTTCGACGGCACCGCCTTCGCATGGGAAGGCTATCATTACTGGCGTGACTGGAAGGCGTATCTGGGGCTGCCCGACGGGCATGCGCTGGCGCAGTTCAAGGAATGCGGCTGCATGGTGATGCGGACCGAGGCCAACGGCAATCTGGACAAGCATCTCGAGAACAGCCGCGACCTTGATATCCCGGTCGAGGAGTGGGACGAGGCGGCCATTCTGGACAAGCTGCCGATCTATTCGCTGGACAGTTTCTCGCCGCCGCGCCGGATCGATGATCCGGAATTCGGCACGGCCAACGGCAACCGGATCGGCGGCGCGCTCTACTGGCCGAATGGCGGCTATGTGACAGACCCGGCCCTGTCGTCGCAGAACCTCGCCGATGCCGCGCGCCAGCACGGCGCGGAATTCCGCCTTGGCGTCGAGGTGGTCGAAATCCTGAAGGAAGACGGCCGCGTCCGCGGTGTGAAGCTGGCTTCCGGCGAGGAGATCTATGCCAAGGTCGTCGTCAATGTCGCCGGCCCGGGATCGGCCCATATCAACGGCCTTGCCGGGGTCACTGATGAAATGACCATCAAGACCAGGCCGCTTCGCCAGGAAGTGGCGCATGTGCCGGCGCCCGAAGGGTTTGATTTCGACAGTCTCGGCATGGTTGTCTCGGACAGCGACATCGCCTGCTACATCCGCCCGGAGCATGGCAACAACATCCTGATCGGAAGCGAGGATCCCGAGTGCGATCCGCATATGTGGACCGAGAACGACCGCGAATATGACGGCGACTTCACCGAGCAGTGGAACAATCAGGTCATGCGCTATGGCCAGCGTGTGCCAAGCCTCGGCATCCCCTCGCAGTCACGCGGTGTGGTCGATCTCTACGATGCCTCGACCGACTGGATTCCGATCTACGACAAATCCTCGCTCGGCGGCTTCTACATGGCCTGCGGGTCGAGCGGCAACCAGTACAAGAACGCCCCGATCGCCGGCAAGATGATGGCCGCCCTTATCGATTATTGCGAGGGCGGGGCAGATCATGACGTCGCGCCGCTGCAATATACGCTGCCTTATATCGGCCGGGACATCGATGTCGGGTTCTATTCGCGCAAGCGCGAGATCAACGAGGAAAGCAGCTTCTCTGTTCTTGGCTGAGCAACCGGGGAGGCATGTCATGCAGGTCGCCGATCTGGCAAATGTGTTTCCGACCGAAACGATGGAGGCCGGCACGGTGCTGTTCGAGCAGGGCGGCACCGACGGTGACGGGTTCATCGTTCAGGTCGGCAAGGTCGAACTGTCGCGCGAGGTAGGCGGTTCGGTCCAGCGCGGGATCTTCGTGGGGGCCGGTGAAATCCTCGGGGTCTACAAGACCCTGTTCGAGAATGACGCGCGCTATTTTACCGGAACGGTCGTCGAGAAATCGCGGATCACCCGTATCCCCGAGCAGGTGCTGAAGGACCGCATCGCGGCCAGCGACCCGTTCATCATCTATTGCGTTCGCAACTGGCCGAACTTCGGCGACAGATTGATTGGCTAGGGCACACAGGTTTCCCCGGTCCCGTTTTTCATATACGCTTTTGCTAATACGCAGCGGCATTGCCGCTGCCGGCGCCTGTTTCACGGCGTCATACCCCGCACCGACCGGCGACAGACCGGTTGGCAACAGGCCGGTTGGCAACAGGCCGGGTGGCGGGAGGATTTTGAAGACAAGACAATTCCAAGAAGTCGATTTACGGGAGAGAACCATGGCGAATCTGTACAAGAAATCCTTTGATGACGCGGACGAGGTCAAGTCTCCGCCGAAAGCGCATGTCGAGGTGGTCAAGCTCGGCAACATGAATGCCTCGCGGCTTGTCCTGCAGCCGGGATGGCGCTGGTCTGAATGCATCAAGCCGGTGGTCGGCGGCGACAGCTGCCAGGCAGGCCATGTCGGTGTGATCGTCGCGGGCCAGATGACCTGCATCCATGATGACGGCAGCGAGATCACTGTGAAGGCGGGCGACGCCTATTATTTCGCCCCGGGCCATGATGGCTGGGTCGATGGCGACGAGCCCTGCATCATGTATGAGATCGTCGAGACCGGTAAGGATTTCGGCCCCTGGAAATCAGCCTGAGGCAGGGTGGCGCAAGGCCGCCAGTCTGAAATCTGCGTGACATACGGCCGTGCCGGAGATATCCGGCGCGGCCCTGTTTTTTAGCATATATGTCAGTCGTAGAGCGGCAGCACAGCCTGCATAGACGGCCTCGTGCGCATCAACGCGTCATGCGCCTCCAGCCTTGGGAAATCGGCCAGCCTCACGCCGTCATCGCCAAGCCATCTGGTGATCAGCGCAAGATAGGGATCGCAGATCGAATAGCTGTCGCCGAGCACCCATGGCCCCTTGAAATAATGCTCCTCGATCATGCCGGCATACATCGCCATGTTGCTCGTCACCTTGGCTGTCATGGCGGCATGGGCGGCCGGGTCATCGGCCCATCTGGCGCCCCGGTGCTTGTGCGCATGGGCGACATGGACAGTGGAGGCAAGGAACATGTTGAAGGCCTGGGCGCGCGCCAGCGCAAAGGGTTCGGTCGGCGCCAGCCCGGCCTGCGGGTGGGTCTGCGCGATATAGAGAAGGATGGCCGGGTTCTCGGTCAGGATCCCGTCCGGCGTGACCAGGGCCGGGACGCGCCCCTTGGGATTGATCGCCAGAAATTCGGGCCCGTTCTGCTCGCCGGTGGCGAAATCGATATGGCGTGCCTCGAACGCGGCGCCGGCGTCATGCAGCAGGATATGCGGCGCGTAGGCGCAGGATTTGCGGGAGTAATAAAGGGCAAGCATCGGGGCCTCCTGACAGGTGTCAGCCTTGCAGCACGCGCCGCATCATCGGCAGGTAATGGTCCAGCGGCGGCACCTCGAGGCCCGCAACCTTGCCCTTGTCGTCACAGCGCCTGACCAGCAGGATCTGGTCGAGATAGGGGTTTTCCTCGAAAGCGGCGCGTTCATCGGCATTCATCGGGCCCCCCTGAAGTTTCAGCGAATGCACCGAGGCGTCCGACAGCCCGTCGTGATAGGCGCTGTCCACAGCGCAGAGATAGCGCTTGGCGTCCACATGGTTCTTCACCGCCTCGACCACGAGCGGCGGGAATGCCCCCTCGAGAATGCGCGCCCCGGCATGCTCATGGAACCTGTCCTTGGTGTCCTCCATGGTGAAGGACCCGTGCTCCGAGGTAAAATGGCCGATGTCGTGGACCAGCGCGGCGACGATGGTGATCTCGTCGGCGCCCGCCTCGGCGGCGAAATGCGCCGCCTGCAGCATATGTTCCGAAATGGTCACCGGCTCGCCGAGATATTCTTCGTCACCCTGGTTGGTGAAGATATCGACGATGGTGGTGATCACCTCTTCGGCATTGCTGTTCATGATGATGCCCTCTGTTCGCTGAGCATGGACGCCAGTTTGGATTTCATGCCGTCCTTGTCCGGATAACAGCCCTGAAGCCAGCGTGTGCCGTCCCCGCTATAGCCCTTGCGGGCGTGAAGCACCCGTGTGTTGTCGACGATGAAGGACTCGCCCGGCTGCAGCTTGAAGGCGACCTGCATCTGCGGGTCGTCAACCAGCTCGCCAAGCCGCCGGTAGGCCCGGTAATAGGCATTCATCTTGTCGAAGGGAATGCCGGTAAAGGCGGCGGCGGAGCGGTTGTTGAACCGCACGCCTGTCAGCTCGCCGTCCGGCGTGCATTCCAGCATCGGGCGCCGGGAATGCAGGGCGACACCCTTCGAACCCTCATAGGAGAAGGCGGCGCAGTACTGGCTCAGCAGCTCGAAATCCTCGGGGTTTTCGTCATGCAGCCGGCGCGCGCAGGCAAAGCCGTCGACGACGATGCTGTCCCCGCCTTCGGCCGAGTTTTCCAGGCAGTAGAGGATCTGCATGGTCGGGACCGGATCGCGGTACGGGTTGTCGGTATGCGCCTGCAGGCCAAGGCCCGTATAGGCGAGATTGACCGGGTTCACCTCGGTCCTGACCTCGAACCATTTGCCGTAATTCGTCTCCCGCACATAGCCGAACAGCGACGCCACATTCAGCAGCGCGCCGCTTTCGACCGGGCCGCCGGTGACCTTGGCAACGCCATAGCGGTTCAGCCCCTGAAGCCAGTCGAGCAGCGCGGCCGGGTCATCATGAAGCGCGCCAAAATCCGCACAGGGCATGGCGTTTCCGAGGCGCCGGTCCCAGGCTTCCACATCGGGCGCCAAGCGGAAGCCGTCTGTTGCGGGCGCGCCGTCATAGCTGTGCGCGGCGAGCCAGCCGGGTTCGAAGGCGATGTCCTGATCTCGGTCGGAGAAGCGGACCATCACCTTGCCGTCCGCAAGTTCGGCTGAGCGGATCGCTAGATCATCGGGGATGTCGGTGATGCTGATCAGACGCTGGCCGTTCTGGGGCGACCTGGTGCCGGAGTCGGGCGCGTTGTCCCGCAACCAGACAGCGTGGAACCGCATGTCGCGGCCGCCACCATTGGCACAGACAAGAATGTCACCTTTCTCGGCGACGGTAACGGAGGTAATCATGCAGGGTCTCCGTGAGTGACAATTTCAAAAAAATCGTATCACGAATTTTGCCGGTTGATCCATGCGTGGTGTGCGCCAAATTTTGCGGCGCGCATTGGGTTTCCCGATCATCCGTGCAACGGTTTCATTTTCCTGATCGTGATGTCCAGCCGGCGAAGCGTGCGGCCTTACTGACCCGGCCCCCATTCCGGCGGCGCGGCCCGCTGAATGTCCGCTTATGCCTCCAGCAACCCGAGAAGCGCCATCGACATTTCCATGTTGGCCAGATGCGCGCCCGGGCAGGAATGCATGCCCGCGCCAAACGCAAAATCCCTTGCCGGTGCCCGGTCGACGGTGAACTCGTCCAGCCTCTCGGTGGCCGACGGGTCGCGGTTGGCGGCAGGCACCATGACAAAGGCGAGGTCACCCTTGGCGAATGCGATATCGCAATAGATCATGTCGCGGGTGGCGCGGTGCGGGATCACCCAAGGCAGCGGGGCAAAGCGCATGCCTTCATCCACTGCACGCCCGACGAGTCCCGGGTCGGCGCGAAGCTTGTCCCATTCCTGCGGATGATCGAGAAAGGCGTTCAGGATCAGGGGCAGCTGCCCGCGGGTCGTGTCCACGCCTGCTGAGGCCAGTTCGCCGGACAGGAAAACAAGCTCTTCGGCGCCGATCCTGTCGCCGTCAATCTCCACCTGCATCATTTCGCTGAACAGGTCGTCGCCCGGATTGCCCCGCCGATGCGAATCTACTCTTTCAGCCCCTCCGCCTGTTCATAGGCGATGCCGAAGACCGGCCCCAGCACACGCGCCGGCAGCGGGTCGGCAAAGGCGCCGCAAAAATCGACCGGGCCGTCAGCCGAGAGGCCGGCGACAAGTTCCGCCACGATATAGGCAATTTTCCGGCGCATGCCCTCGACTACGCGGTAACGAAGCGCTTTTTTCAGCAGGCGCGACAGGCGCTTGTGCGCATTGCCATGCATGTTCAGCAATTCATGCTCGATGGCCCTGGCCAGATACGGGCTCTTCGTGGCGTCGATCCGGTCGAAGCAGGAACGGGCGTAGTCGAGCGTGCCGAGTTCGGGAAGGACGACAAGATCGACCGGCCCGCCGGCGGTCAGCTCAGCGTCGATGGCGGCCGCAACGCGGTATTTATGCGCGTCCCGTTCGGCTGCGGTGGTCATGGCCGGAACATCGATCTGGCAGGCCAGCAGGGTCACGCTTCGGTTCAATTCAGCCATCCTGTCCTGCCTGGCCCATCCTTTTGGGGCGAGCGCCGATGCGCCCTGATGGTGTCAGACTTCTTGTCGCTAGGGGTTTCGCGGGAAACAGTTTCGCAAGGTCGCCGTTGCGCATTGGTCCAGATATGCGGCGGCCCTTTGCTTGTCTTCCTCGCTTATGGTTCTCGCCAGCTTGTCAAGGTTCTCGCCTGCGCCCGGCGCGTTCCGGCGCTCGGCTATGGTCCACCAGAAATGGGCCTTGGCATTGTCGGCGGCCGGATTTGCCTTGTCGAAATAGACATTGCCAAGCTGAACAGGCGCTGCCGCATGCCCGTTCAGAGCCGCTTCCCGCAGGTAGTGCACGGCGTTATCGAAATCACGGTCGATGCCGCGGCCCTGATCAAACGCCAGACCCGCCGCATATTGCCCGAGCATATGGCCCGACTCCGCTGCCGCGAGAAACCACAGCAGGGCTTCGCGGTCGTCCTGCTCCACCCCGGCACCCCTGCGGTGCATCACCCCCATGGTGTATTGCGCGCGCGGGTCGCCATTGGCGGCGTAGAGGCTGATATAATACAGCGCCTCGTCGAACCTGCCGTCTTCCAGCGCGCGGAAGCCGCGCTCATAGTCATCCGCGCCGGCCCTGCCGGCCACGCCGGCAGCAAGGCTGAAAAACAGCGCACATCCGGCGATCAGAGAGATGACGGGCCTGCAGGCGAGGGTCATGTGAATTTTCACCATGTGATCTGACGAGGCACCGCTGCCTCCTTAACCTTTGGCCTATCATACCATAAATACGACACGGCACTGCACATGCGTGCCGCCGGCTTCTTGCACAGGAATTTGCGAAAAGAGATGGTGCCCAGGAGAAGAGAAGTTCCTTATCCAAGCACCAATAACCAACCAAACCCAAGCGTTACAGCCATTTTGGGACGGTGCATGTCACTGTCAACAGGCACATCTGTTTCACAGTTTGTTTCTCACCCAAGCCAGCACACAGACATGCTCTGTAGTGTCCTTACGACGAGAAGGACGAGTGCTAGTCACTTGGAGGCCGCTGGGATAATGATGCCCGTAAGTGGTATGTGCCAAAGGACGTCGACAGGAACCTGTTCAAGCAGTGGTGGCCTGAAAATGCAGGCTCTAAGTCTGCCGTGTTCTCCTTCAATTAGGATGACCAGTTCTGTGGATAGTGTTGGTGAGGAAGAGGAAACTCTTCCCACCTTCGCAGAAGCCAAGGAGGAGTTTGAATATTGGTTAGAACTCTACACGGAGAACCTTCGTGATTGGCCGAAGGAATATCGCTTCAAATACAAGCGAGGTCGGGAGCCAGATGTTCTTGCCTACCTCATCCTTGAGACATCGGAGCAGAAGAAGTTCCAGAACTGAATTTGACCAGTTGGTGCATCAGTGAGACCATTGATGCACCAGCTCCAACGACGGAGGATGAGCTGATGTCTACCCGTCTCTTTGCAGTCTTTTTTGTGGCAATGATGTTTCCACTCACTGCAACATCACAGGCTTCTAAATTTGAACTAAATGGCTCGACACTAATCTATGACACCAGCTCTGCCTCAAACGAGCAGGAACAAGAAATCACATGGGAAGACGTCGATGAACTTGACGCTCTCCTAAAGTCTGAACAATCCATAAAAGAGATTGAACTAAATAGTGCCGGTGGTGACGTCGATGCTGCATTCTACATGGCCGACCTAATCATCGATTATGAGCTAGATACCAATGTGAACGGCACTTGTGAGAGCGCTTGTACACTAATGCTTTTAGCTGGCGAGAGGCGAACAGTTGAGCGTGGCTCTTGGGTTGGGTTCCATCAATCTTACTGGGATGCTCCCTACATCCAAGGCTATTTCGAACGAAACAAAGACAGCAAGGGGTGGTCAAATGCTTTCGAATTCGCTTCTTGGATGTACGAAGATACCCAGCGAGAGGTCCTGAGAAACCTTCAATATTTTGTTGAGCGGGGCGTAGATGCTGGCTTTGCAATTAAGACGATGAAAGCGACTTCTGATGACATGTGGTACCCGCGCAGGAAGGAACTAGAAGCGGCTGGGGTAATCGTTGAGTGATAGCAGGGAGGAATGAAGAACAATTATGGCAAACTTTAACAGTGTCGCGTTAGTAAGTGGTGCAGCCCAAGGGATTGGATTTGCCTGTGCTCAAGCTCTTTCAGAAGACGGCGCTTTTGTCATTTTGGCGGATATCAAAGAGGATTTAGTTCATGAGTCTGCCAAAAGTATTGGAAAATCTGCAGTCGGTGTTTGTGCCGACATGAGTGACAAAAAAGCCATTTTGGAATTGTTCGATATGGCAGAGGCTAAATTTGGCCCAGTAAAAATTCTTGTGAACAATGCAGGAACAGCAAAACCGGGCGATTTCCTCTCGTACGAACTCGAAGATTTTGATGCCGTAATGAATTTAAATTTGCGGGGTCCATTCATTGCCATGCAGAGAGCCGCGCAGACTATGATTCAGAGGCAAATTGAGGGTTCGATAATCAATATATCATCGATAAACGCCCAATTGGCAATCCCAACCATTCCAGCGTATTGCGCGTCTAAAGGCGGACTGATGCAACTTACAAAATCTGCTGCAATTGCACTTGCCAAGCACAATATCCGCGTGAATGCAGTCGGACCGGGCTCAATAGATACGGAAATGCTGGCCGGCGTGAATAATGACCCTGCTGCCATGCAAACAGTCCTATCGAGGACACCGATAAAGCGATTGGGAAATGTAAAGGAAGTGGCTGACGTCGTCGCATTTTTGGCGAGCCAAAAGGCCAGTTATGTCACTGGTGAAACCATCTATGTTGACGGTGGGAGACTAGGTTTAAATTACCTTAGTTGAAAGGCATCTAAGTGTTTTTATAGAAGAAAGTATAAGTCACCCTCTATGCTCACACTTCCCTGGACTAGTAACGCTAAGACACAAAGCCTCTGTAAGACTCATACAGGCTGCCTAGCACTGCATGTGTAGCCATGCTGGCTGTGTATCGCTAACGCCTGTCAGTGACTCTCCTAGAGTCATACAGGGCATGTCTGTGTGACATTGTCCGGGTAGACCACT
>ENA-OSEY01001578-OSEY01001578.1-marine-metagenome-genome-assembly--contig:-NODE-1578-length-15489-cov-11.504801_pt1 | contig 15489 bp, 14 predicted proteins | sample MGYA00248465_ERZ534230 | MGnify/ENA primary metagenome ERZ534230 (study PRJEB26409, sample SAMN06344110) | marine metagenome | isolation source: Sea water from surface | place: Atlantic Ocean:Southern...
AATTGCTCACCCAGTGATTTAATTTGTTCAATCTTAAATCTTTCAAAAGTAGATATAATTTGTTTTTCGGTAAGCTCAATTCCCTCAAATAGTTGTGAAAGACTGTCTGATTTTTCTTTTACTTCTTTAACTTTAACTGAAGCTATAGCTCTTTGTAGATTATCGAGAACTGATAGTATCTCTTTTGCGAAATTTGAAATCACATAATTGCTTAAGTCCTCTTTTTCTCTATCAAATCTTTTTCTTAGATTTTCATTTTCAGCCAGGCTTGTTAGAAGCCTACTTTCAAGCTCTTTCAGCTTATCATTATCATCAGCACCCGCATCTTCTGTTTTTACTTCAGAATTTTCATCTACTTTAGCTGGCTTGGGGTCTAAATTTTTTTTATTTTTATTTTTGGCCATATTTAATTATGTAATGATCTATATTATTTTCGTCAATACATAGTATAATTTATCACTCAATGAGAAATAATAGAAATATTAACCAATTAAGAGATATAGAAATAATTCCTAATTTTTCATGCAATCCGGAAGGCTCATGCTTAATTAAATGTGGCGATACGCATGTGATCTGCAGTGCATCGCTTGATAGAAATTTACCAAGATGGTTAAAAAATTCAGAGACTGGGTGGGTAACAGCAGAATACGGGATGTTACCAAGATCAACTTCTGAGAGAATGTCTAGAGAGGCCGCCAAAGGTAAACAATCTGGTAGAACACAGGAAATACAAAGACTAATTGGAAGATCATTAAGATCTATAGTTAATTTAGAAGATTTAAGAGAATTACAAATAATAATAGATTGTGATGTTATTCAAGCAGATGGTGGAACAAGAACCGCTTCAATTTCAGGATCATTTATCGCACTTCAATTATGCATAAATCATATGCTTAATAAAAAAATTATAAAAAAAAATCCAATTAGTGAATATGTTGCCGCAATCAGCTGTGGAATTATAAATGGTGAACCTTATTTAGACTTAGATTTTGAGGAAGATCAAAATGCTGAAGTAGATGCAAATTTTGTAATAACAGAAAGTGGTAAATTAGTTGAAGTACAGATGACTTCGGAAAAGAAGCTTTGTGAGGAGAGGTCATTTAATGCAATGTTGGAACTTGCAAAATCAGGGATCTCTGAGATCATCCAAATGCAAAAAAAAATTTTAAGTGATTAAAAATATAAAAGAAATAGTTATTGCCAGTCATAACGAAGGAAAGGTAAGAGAAATCAGATCTTTATTAAAGCCAATGGGATTCAAAATTTACTCTGCAAAAAAATTTTGTATCAATGAACCAATCGAAAACGGAAAAACTTTTAAAGAAAATTCTCTAATAAAATCAAAAAATGCTGCCAAAAAATCAGGCATTCCTGCCATAGCTGACGATAGTGGCCTTTGTATTCTATCGCTTGGTAATCAGCCTGGAATATATTCAGCCAGATGGGCAGGAAAGGATAAAAATTTCAACACGGCAATCAGAAAAATACATAAAAAAATTCATAAAAATAATTATGTAAACAAGAGCTCTCGAAAAGCTTTTTTTTGTTGTGCTTTATCCATTTATTTTCCAGATAATAATTACAGAGTATTCGAAGGAAAAAAATATGGACATGTTCAATTTCCCCCTCTAGGCAAAAATGGTTTTGGATATGATCCTATTTTTGTACCAATTGGTTATAAAAAAACATTTGGTGAAATGAATTTTGATTATAAGGAAAGAATAAGTCATCGATCAATAGCATTTAAAAAAATGAAAACGTATTTAGAAAGATTTATAGATTAATTTAAAAGACTAAATTTTTGATTCTTTATTTTATATATTTTTGGTTGACGTGAGACATTGCCATTTGAAGTCATTTTAAACCATCCGTTTATACCAATAAAGCCATTGGAGTTATGCAGCTTTTCTATTGTGAAATTGTTTTTGTCTTGATGAAGATTACTGATGAGTCCAACAATATCATAACTTAACGCCGCTAAAGAGTGTGGCTTAGAATTGAAAATTTCTAAATACATATCCTCAAATTTTCTCCGATTATCTATGTCAAGTGAAGCGAAGTATCCATTATCTAAACCTGGTTCTTTTAGTGATAAATTTTTAGCCCACAATGAACTTCCAATATATTGCACTTTTTTAGGGTCTACGTCGTAATATGGAAGTATGGAGCTGAAGTTTGACACCTCTTGAAAATTTTGCGCAAAAATTATCAAGGCTTCAAAATTTAATTCACCGTAAGTATCTAATTTTTTTAACTTCTTTAATTCCTCTTTAGCTTTTTCAGAATTTTCTTTTTCCAATTGTTTAATTTTCTTTTCTAAATTAGCTTTTCTTTCTTCAAAATTAGAAACATTCTTTGAAACATCATAAAAATCTGGAGAATTTGGATTATAGAAAGTAAAGTTAAAGGTCGATAAATTATTTTTAGACTGAAATTGTTTAATTTCTTTTTCAACACGACTTCCAAATTCATTTCTTGGAACTAACACAGCATATTTTTTTAAATTACGCTTAATGGAATAGGTTAATAATTCCTTTATTTCATCTTCTAATTTAAGCCCAAATACATATAACCTGTTGTCTTGTATTTTAGAATTATTAGAAAATGCAACAATGGGTATATCTTTATTTTTTGTAACCTCCCTGACCTGATTTACTTTATCAGAGAAAACTGGCCCGATAATTATATCTATATCATCTTCAAGTACGCTATATAATTGAGATAACAGTTGCTCTTCATCACCTGTATCAATTATTGTAAATACAATTTTCTTGTTATTTTTTTTTTCAACTGCTAATTGAGCAGAGTTTAATAACGATTTACCTATTTGATAATGTTTACCGCTTAAAGGGAGCATCAAAACAATATTAAGAAATTCCCTTTGAGCAGTATCTTTTTCTTCATTCAAAATCTGCGATGATAATGAATTATTATTTATATTCTTATTATCTAATTTTATAGATTTATTATATGTGGTAGTTTCATTTTGGTAATTAGTTGGAGTCTCACAACTTAGAAAGCCAATGAATGTAAAGACAGCTATTAGTAGTATAAATTTTTTTTTTAGATACATATGAACATAAAACTAAACAAAGGTTATATTAATGAATTATTAGAATACGAAAAGGTTCAAAATGGATTATACATTGTGGCAACTCCAATTGGCAATTTAGGTGATATTACCCTACGATCTCTTAAAATTCTCTCTTGTGTAGATTTAATCTTATGTGAAGATACTCGCATAAGTAAAAAATTAACAAATAAGTATGGTATTAAAACCCAACTAAAACCATTTCATAAATTCAACTCAACAAACTCTATTCCACTAATAATAAAAAAATTACAAGCGGGATTATCAATTGCAATAATATCTGATGCCGGCACGCCAATAATTTCGGATCCTGGTTCAGATCTCATTAAGATTTGTGACGAAAAAAAAATTAATGTATTTTCATTACCTGGTCCATCTGCAACTATATCAAGCTACGTTTTGTCAAGTTTTGCTCAAAAATCTTTTATGTTTAGAAGTTTTTTTCCAAGACATAAAAATGAAGCTCTAAAAGAATTGGATTTGATAAAAAAACTTGAATGCGCAGTAATATTTTTTGAATCACCTCTTCGAATTTTAAAAACACTTAATTTTATCAATGATCATTATGGTAGTTGTGAGATAACATTTGTAAGAGAATTAACTAAAAAGAATGAAGAAGTCATTAACTCGAATATTACAGAAGTAATTGAAAAATTGAAAAACAGAAAAAAAATTTTAGGTGAAATAACATTCGTGGTTAAGCCTCTTTGCAACAGTAAAGAAAATAGTATTTCAAATGAAGAAATTTCATTATTATCTGATCAACTTATTGCTGCAGGGCTTAATACTTCGAAAATTTCAAAAATTATTTCAACCTTCTTTAATCTTTCAAGAAGAGAGGTATATCAGTTACTAATAAAAAATAAGCAATGATATTAATTTTGATATATAATAATGATTTATAATGCACATTAAGTTTGTTTATACTTTAGTTTATATAATTCTACCCTCTATCTTGATAGCTCACTGTGCACAAGTAGCAACCGGCACAGCTGTTAAGGTAGTTACAGTCAATCAAGAAGATAGATCAATTGGAGAGTTTGTTGATGATACAATTATTAAAACTTTAATAAAAAATACATATTTTGATCAAAACGAAAAATTATTTTTTAATATTGATGTTGAGGTGTCACAAGGAAGAGTGTTATTGACTGGGACAATAGAGAATATAGATCTTAAAATTGAAGCAACACGGATTGCTTGGGGAGTAAAAGGGGTGCAAACTGTTATTAATGAAATCCAAATATCAAACTCGGATAATATAATTAACTTTGCTGATGATCTTGTTATAAGCACAAAGGTAAAGGGAAAACTTATATTGAATGAAAATGTTAATTCATTAAATTATAGTATTGAGACAGTTAATAAGCTGGTCTACATCATAGGTATTGCTGGAAGCGAGGATGAAAGAGATTTAGTAATAAATATTGCTAGAGAAGTATATGGTGTTGAAGAAGTGATAGACTATATCTCAATTAAAACTGATGAATTTTAATTTAAATGAACGTAGGTTTTCAAATTGATGAAATTGATAAGCTCAATATCAAGACTGATAGTTCCTTACCATTAATTCTAGAGTCCCAAAAAAGAAAAAATAAGAATTTTTATTTTTTACCAAGTAGTCTGACATTTAAAAATAATTTGGTATATGCTCAGGCTAGAGAAATTTCTTTTAAAGATAATAAATTAAAAAATTATGTAATTGGTAATCCTAAACAAGTAAGGGTTGATAATTTCAATTATGTTTTCATTCGACAGGATCCGCCTTATAACATGGAATATATTTCTTCTATGCATCTCTTAGAACAAGTAAAAGGGCCTACTAAGTTTATCAATCATCCAAATGGGATAAGAAATGCACCAGAAAAAATTTCAATGCTATCTTATAAAGAAATAATACCTCCAACAGTTATCACTAGAGAAAAAAAAGAAATAAATGATTTTATAAAACAAAATGGAAAGTGCGTAATTAAACCCCTCTACGGCAATGGAGGTGAAAGTATATTTTTACTTGATAAACAAGATGAAAACTATAATCAAATCATCGAACGTTTTATAGACCAGCTTAAAGAGCCATTTATAATTCAAAAATTTCTTCCAGAAATAAAACATGGAGATAAAAGAATAATTCTTGTTAATGGAGAGCCAATTGCAGCCTTGAGAAGGATACCTAAGAACAACGAAATACGCTCAAATATTCATGTGGGAGGAAATTGCGAAGCAGTCAAAATTTCACGACAAGATTTAAATATTTGTAGAAAAATCAAAGGATTTTTAAAAGATGAAGGACTTTTTTTTGTAGGTATTGATGTAATTGGTAAATATTTAACGGAAATTAATGTTACGTCACCAACCTGTATACAAGAAATCAAAAAACTTCATAAGATTGATATATCAAAAATAATTTGGGATCAGCTTTTAAAAAACTAATCAATTTGATATGAGCATACAATCAAAAATACTCAACTTCATGCTTAAAAAATATGTAAAAGATGTTCAGCCTCCTGTTGAAGAAAGATCCTACATCGAAGCAAGAAAGATGATGAACCAGGAAGGTTACGTTGATCAAAATAGTTCATTAGGCTCTAAACTTTTACAAAAATTAATCTTCAATAAAAGCAAATCATCTATCGATATTAAAGAAATTTATTTAAGTGAAACGAGAACTTTACATTTTATAAATAAAAACTCCGATAAAGAAAAATGTATACTTTATCTTCATGGAGGGGGTTATGTAGCTGGATCACCAGAGACACATCAAAATATGCTTATAACATTAGCTAAGTTGTCTTCAATTCAAATATTTGCTATTGATTACTCATTATCACCTGAAAGTAATTTTCCTAAAGCAATCGACGAAACTATAAGCAGTTATAATGCCTTATTAGAAAGAGGATTTAAAAATGAAAATATTTATTTTGGAGGGGACTCAGCTGGAGGCAATTTAACTTTAGTCAGCACATTAAAATTACAAGAGCTAAATCAAAAATTACCTTCAAAACTATTTTTATTATCTCCATGGACAGACCTTACTGGCGAGGGAAGAAGCATCAAGGAAAATTCAAAGTCAGATCCTTATTTATCTTACGATAATTGGTTAAACACATCGCTCTCTATGCAGAAAACTGTCAAAGAATGGTACGCCCCAAATCAAGATTATAAAAATCCTCTTATATCCCCAGTATTTGCAAAATACTCTAACTATCCAAAAACCTTGATACAGGTTAGTGATATTGAAATATTGTATAGCGACTCCCTGGATCTCGAGTCTAAAATAAAAGATGGAAACAATGAAGTGACTTTAAGTGTATACAACAATCTACCTCATGTTTGGCAAATATTTGGTTTTTTACCTGAGGCAAAACAAGCACTTAAAGAGATCGCGTATTTTTTGAAAAACTAACTTTTAAAGGCTGATAATGCAGCTAAGTTAACAATGTCAGCAACATTTGCTCCTAAAGGTGCAATTTGTATACTTTCTTTAAAGCCAACCAAGTATGGTCCAACTAGTGTACCTCCTCCTAATTCCTGAAGCATCTTAGTTGATATGCTTGCACTGTGAATAGCTGGCATAATTAATAAGTTTGCAGGGCCGGATAATTTACAAAATGGATAAAGACTCATTAAATTTTCATTCAGAGCAGTATTAGCACCCATTTCTCCGTCGTATTCAAAATCAACATTTCTTTCATCAAGAATTTTCTTTGCATCTCTCATATATACTGACCTTTCAGTAAATGGCTTACCAAAGTTTGAGTATGAAACCAGTGCAGCTCTCGGTTCAATACCAAATATTTCTCTCACTACTTCAGCACTTTCTTGCGTAATATTTGCTAATTGTGAAGCGTTAGGCATATCATGTACATTTGAGTCAGCGACAAAAATAGTTCTTCCATTACATAACATCACAGTCAGGCCAAGAATGGTTTTATTAGGTATTGGATCAAGAACATACTCAATACTTTCTAATGACGCAGCATAGCTTCTTGTTAAACCACAAACCATTGCATCAGCTTCTTTTAAAGATACCATACATGCTGCAAAAACATTTCTTTCCCGATTGAGTAGATCTAAACAATCCTTTTTTAAAAATCCTTTTCTTTGTAAACGATGATAGATATGTTCGGCATACCTATCATGTTCAGATTTATTCCTAGTACTGTGAATTTCCATTTGATCAAAAAAATCTAATCCCATTTCCTGCATTTTATCTTTTATGACGTCATCTCTTCCAATTAATATCGGAGTACCCATTCTATTGTTGAGAAATATTACTGCAGCTCTGATCATGTCTTCTTCTTCACCTTCAGTAAAAATTACTCTTTTTGGATTTTCTTTTACTTCTTGAAAAACTTTTTGTAGAAGACCAGCAGAAGGATTGAGCCTAGCAGATAATTCATTCGAGTAATTTTCAATATCAACAATTGCTTTCCTTGCAACACCAGTATCCATAGCGGCTTTAGCAACTGCTGGAGGAACCTTACTAATAAGTCTTGGATCAAAGGGAGAAGGAATAATATAATCTGGACCGTATTGAGGTCTTTTCCCAGGATAAGCATTGGCTACCTCATCTGGTACATCTTCCTTGGCTAGATCAGCTATTGCTTTAGCCGCAGCAATCTTCATTTCAAGATTAATTGTTTTTGCCCTTACATCTAATGCACCTCTAAATATATAGGGGAATCCTAAGACATTATTAACCTGATTAGGATAATCTGATCTTCCAGTAGCAATAATCGCATCCTTTCTACATTCTTTAATCTTTTCAGGCAATATTTCAGGTTCAGGATTAGCCATTGCAAAAATAATTGGTTTTTCTGCCATAGATAAAACCATTTTTTGACTAATGATATTACCAATTGAGAGACCAAAAAAAATATCAGCTCCGTTTAATGCATCTTCAAGAGTTCTACACTTTGTTTTTACTGCATGTGCAGATTTCCATTGGTTCATATTTTCTTTTCTTTCAGTATGAATAACTCCTTTGGTATCACACAATATTGCATTTTCATTTGGCATACCCATTGCTTTTAAGAGCTCTAGACATGCAATACCTGCAGCACCTGCTCCATTAACAACAATTTTGGCTTCATTAATTTTTTTTCCTGTAAGGTCCATTGCATTTATAAGCGCTGCAGCAGATATAATTGCTGTTCCATGTTGATCATCATGGAAAATAGGTATGTCCATTTGTTCTCTTAGTGAATCTTCGATTATAAAACATTCAGGAGCTTTAATGTCTTCAAGATTTATTCCTCCAAAAGATGGTCCTAAATACTTTACAGAGTTAATAAATTTTTCAGCATCCTCGGTATCAATTTCTAAATCAATTGAGTCGATATCTGAAAATCTTTTAAATAAAACAGATTTTCCTTCCATAACTGGTTTTGATGCATGAGCTCCTAAATTTCCAAGGCCTAATATTGCAGTTCCATTTGATATCACTGCAACTATATTACCCTTACTTGTATAGTCGTAAACTGTGCTTATATCTTCTGCTATAGCATTTACAGGAGCCGCAACACCAGGTGAGTAAGCTAATGAAAGGTCTCTTTGTGTCTCTAGAGGTTTCGTAGCTTTAATTTCTATTTTGCCTGGCTTACCTTGGGTATGAAACACTAACGCTTCTTTTTCGCTGAAATGCTCTTCTCTATCTTTTTTTGTCATATTTTCTTTTTTTGGATTTTATATAGGTTTTTACCTGCTTTTCAATTTCAAAAGATATATATTGAATGAACCTTTATTTTTGAAGTTATTTAAATCAAAATAGATTAATAAACAATGTTTATATGAACGTTATAAGGTCCTCACTTATTTATTCTTTATTTACATCGATAAGTAGAGTTTTTGGTTTTTTAAGAGATATTTTGATTGCTAACTTTTTAGGAACAGGAGTAATAGCTGATATTTTCTTTGTTGCTTTTAGGCTGCCAAATACGTTTAGAAGAATTTTTTCAGAAGGAGCACTTAACTCAGCATTTGTACCTATTTATACTAAATTAATTAAAGACAATCTTAGTCATGAGTCAAAAAAATTTTCAGGGAGTATTTTTCTGATTTTTTTAGTAGCTTCATCTCTGGTGGTTCTAATAATTGAAGTTTTTATGCCATCCTTTGTTGCAATTTTAGCCCCTGGATTTACAAACGATAATGATAAATTTAATGAGCTAGTTGCAGTTTCAAGAATTATTTTTCCTTTTTTAATTTTAATAAGTATTTCGTCAATTTGTTCATCAATTCTTAATTCACATAACAAGTTTGCATTGTCAGCAGCTCTTCCAATAATATTAAATATAACATTGATAATAGCACTGATCACTGCCGCTTATACAGCAGCTGATTTTTTAACATTCTTATCCTGGAGCGTTATTGTTGCTGGTCTGTTACAGATAGCATTTCTTATTATTGCTTTAGCCAGAGAAAAAATATTTTTTTTCTTTACTAAAAAAATATACACTAGTTATGTTAAGCGTTTTATAAAGTTGTTTACAGCAAGTTTTTTTTCATCTGGGTTGTTGCAGATAAATATTTTAATTGGAACAATCATTGCCTCATATGAGAGTGGTGCCATTTCATATCTTTATTATGCTGATCGCATCTACCAATTACCTCTTGCCCTTATTGGCATAGCAATTGGTGTTGCCATGCTGCCCTCAATTTCAAGTAAGATAAGATCGGAGAGTTTTGAAAAAATTCATGATACAATAGAACAAACATTAGTTTACTCATTGCTGCTTGCAGTTCCTGCATCTGTAGGAATTTTTGCACTCTCAGAGCAAATAATAGCCGTACTTTTCGAAAGAGGTGAATTTAACGAAAACTCTTCATTATTTACCTCTAAAGCTCTCAAATTCTATTCTTTAGGTCTTGTAGCATTTATTCTAATGAAAATTTATACACCAATATTTTTTGCATATGAAAATGCAAGACCTACTTTGTATATTACTGCAACAAATTTAGTTATAAATACAACATTAAGTATAGTCTTATTTGTCAATTTAGGTTTTATTGGAATTCCGATAGCTACTAGTATATCAGCATGGATAAGCGTTTTATTAATGAATTATAGCTTGTATAAAAATAATTATTATCAAATTAGTAGAAGAATGATCTTCCCTGGCACAATTATTATTATTGTCTCGTTTATCATGTATCTGTATTTAATTTTTTTAGAAAACTATTTGGAAATTCTATTTAATTTTCTTCAAGGCTATGAAATTATATTTCTTTTATTTTCAGTACTTTCTTCAATATTGCTTTATTTTATTCTAATTTCATTTTACAAGCCGTTTAAATATTCTGAAATTAAAAAGATTTTGCAAAAATGAGTAAAATTAATAACAATACTGTCTTATCAGGGGTTCAACCATCAGGTGATCTTCATATAGGTAATTATCTTGGGGCAATTAAAAATTTTGTAAACATGCAAAATAACTATAATTGTTTTTTTTGTATAGTTGATTTACATGCGATAACTGTAAAACAAGACCCTAAGATTTTAAAAAGAAATACTCTAGAAGTTGCAGCAACTTATATAGCATCCGGTATAGATCCAAAGAATAGTGTAATATTTAATCAAAGCAGTGTATCCGCCCATTCAGAGTTAGCTTGGATATTTAATTGCGTTACAAGAATGGGATGGTTGAATCGAATGACACAGTTCAAAGACAAAGCTGGGAAAGATAAAGAGAATGCCAGTTCAGGTCTATTTATTTATCCTAATTTAATGGCTGCTGACATACTAGTTTATAAAGCAACACATGTTCCAGTTGGAGATGATCAAAAGCAGCATCTTGAACTCACTAGAGATATTGCACAGAAATTTAATCGCGATTTTAATTGTGAGAACTTTTTTCCGATTCCTGAGCCAATTATAGATAAGAATATTTCAAGAATTATGTCTCTTAAAGATGGAAGTCAAAAAATGAGTAAATCAGATCTATCTGAATACTCACGTATAAGTCTTTTAGATGAGAGTGATGAAATTATAAAAAAGATAAAAAAAGCAAAAACCGCAGATGCAGTAATGCCAGGAAAAATTGAGGAAGTAAAAAAATTAGCTGAGGTTAATAACTTGCTTAATATCTATTCAGGTTTTTCTGAAATTGAAAAACATAAGCTAGTTGAACAATATGAAGGTCAAAATTTTTCTAAATTTAAGTCTGATTTATCTGATGTGTTGGTAGAACGACTAAATCCAATAACAACAGAAGTTAAAAAACTGATGCAAGACATAGGCTATCTTTCAGAAATATTATTAGATGGCCAAAATAAAGCAAATCAAGTTGCGCAAAAAACAATTAATGATGTATATGACATTGTAGGACTACACAGAAATGAAGCATAGATCAAAATTTTTAGTAATAGTTGATGACTCTGAAGAGTTGAACGTTGCGATCAGGTTTGCTGCTAAGCGTGCGCAGAGTACAAAGGGAGGAATAACATTATTAAATGTGATAGAACAATTTGATCCTCAACAATGGCAGTCAATAGAAGATATAATACTTCAAGAAGCAAGAGAGAAAGCACAAGAAAAACTTCAAAAATGGTCTAAGGTAATTAATGATCTAACTAATATTGTTCCTGAGCTTATCATAAAAGAGGGTACCACAAGTGAAAAAATTATAGAGACACTAGAAGAGGACAACGCGATTAGATTTCTTGTTCTAGCTGCGGCTGAGTCAGATCAACCCGGACCACTTGTATCACTTTTGGCAGGACAAAAATCTGGAAAATTACCTGTGCCTATTGTTATAATTCCACAAGGACTTTCAGACGAGCTAATAGATGATTTAGCATCTCGATCAGATTAAAAATCAATTTAATTTCAGTAACTTAATAAATAACTGTATCAAAACTTTAAAAATTTATGAATCTATCTATATAACTTTAGAAACATTATGTTTATACAAACCGAATCAACTCCAAATCCAAATTCACTAAAGTTCATTCTTACTGATCATGAGCTTTGTGAGAAACCAGTTGAATTCAATAAATCACAAGATAACAGAAACTCAGTATTAGCAGACGAACTTTTCAAAATAAAAGGGGTTGATAATGTATTATTTAACAAAAATTGTATCTCAGTTAATAAAAATGATTATACCTGGGATCAACTTAAGGCTTCAATATTACATGTAATTTCTAATCATCTTAACTCTGGCCTTCCAGCTATTGATAAAAGAGACGATGACATCAATGAATTAGATAATATACAGTTTCATGACGATGACCTGAAAGTAGTTAATATGATCAACAGTATATTATTATCAAAGATCAGACCGGCAATTATGCAAGATGGTGGAGACGTAAAATTTATAAAATATGAAAGTGGTACAGCTTATCTTTCCTTAAAAGGGAGCTGCGCAGGTTGTCCAAGTGCAACGGTTACATTGAAAAACGGTATCGAAAATATGCTTAAACATAATGTTCCTGAAGTCAAAAAAGTTGAGCAGGTACTATAGAAGAATAATCGCTATGAATATTTTAATTACTCAAGATAAAAATATTAAATTTCTATTTAAAATATATTATTTTATTTTTTTACTCATCGTCCTATCGGTTTTAACTTCGCTGATATATACCAATACCTTTTATCAAAAGTCATATACGATGAAAGATATGCCTTTAAACCATGCTGAAAAAGATATGCAGGCTTCTTACATAATTGATTTAAAAACTGCAAAATCTCTCCAGCAAAATGAACTAATTTACGATACTAGGATTGATCAAATCAGAGAAACTAAGTCGATACCAAATATAAAAGTGTCTCAACTACCTAAGGATCTAAAAAGTATAAAATCCATTAAAAATAGAAAAGAATTATTTATAAAAATTACATTACCGTTAATAGTCCAAGAAAATAGCAAAATTTCATCTTTGAACCAGAATATAAAATTAATCAAAAGTAGCTTTGATCAAATATCACGAAAAGAAGCTATTTGGGTTCAAAATTTAATGGAAGAATATAAGGCCGATACTTTAGATTCTCTATTAATAAAAGTTGATGAAATACCCGTTTCACTCGCACTAGCTCAGGCTGTTATAGAGAGCGGATGGGGCACTTCCAGATTTGCATACGAGGGTAATGCACTTTTTGGGCAGTACATTTGGGGTAAAACTAACGATGGTATCATTCCAAACGAAAGAGAAACTGATGCTAAATATAAAATTAAATCTTTTAATAATTTAAGTGAGTCTGTAGCGTCTTATATGAAAAATCTAAATACAAATTTTCACTATAATGAGTTTCGCATTAATAGATTTGTGCTGCGTTCAAATAAGATACCTCTGAAAGGTACTTATTTAGCTGAGTTTTTATCTAGTTACTCTATTGAAGATGATTATATTGATAAAATTAAAAATATTATTGAAATAAATGACTTTCAAGATTTTGAAAACTTAAGTATTGATCAGCAGACTCCACTGATTACTGATATCATTTAACTAAAAACTGATATCCAAACCAATACCATTCATCATCAACCTTTGTTGTACAATTTAGACGCGCTCTTCCACTTAAATAATCTTCTTTTAATTTTATTTGGAATCTATTTTTTTTTATATTTATTATTTCTTGCTTATCCCATTTGCCACCAGGATTAGAAAAACAATCTATAGGGCTTCCTTTCAAATTATTTAAAATACTAAACTCAATTAAGGGTTTTTTGTTATCGATCAAAAACATATCTCCTGGCAAAAAATCCTTTATATTTAGAGAATAAGCATTAACTGCAAATTCAAATCTATCAATATCTCCAAATCTTTCATTGAGTGAAAACCTAGGTAAATAGTATTGATTATCAAAACTGGAAATAACCCCAGAGTGTTGACCAAATGCATGCGAAATACCAAACTCCTTGAGTATATCAATCACTTCATTACTAGATTCTCCGTAAGGATAGGCAAATAGTTTAGGTATGTAACCAATATTTTTAATCCAACTTTTATGAGAATTTAAAATGTCTTCTTTTATTTCCGAAATGGAATTTAATGGCATGTGTAAATGTGTAGATGTATGTTGACCAATGCTTCCGCCCTCATCAACAAATGTTTTGATTTCTTCCCAAGTCATGTAACCATTTGTTCTATTGTCAATTATCTCAGTAGACAGAAATAAAGTGACAGGAATTTCATTATCTCTAAAAATTGGCCAAGCAATTTTATAAAATGAGCTATATGCATCATCAACAGAAAACGCCACAGTCTTGTCATTAAATTTTTTATTTTGATCTAGATCTTTAATCAATTCTTCTAACTTAATAATCTTAATTTCATTATTAAGAATGTAATCTATATGCGAAAAAAATTGCTCTTCACTAACATTAGTAGAAGGGTATTTGTCTTCTCCAAATCTATGATACATGAATACCGAAACACCAGACTCAGAAAAAGCAGGTAAAGTATATGAGGAGAAAATTATTAAAAATAAAAAATAATTTTTGCTTAAATTATTAAAAAAAAAATTATTCATATCATCTAATTTTTAGTCTATATGTAAAAAATAGCAATATTATGTTTCTTATTTTAGATTTTACTCAGTCATTTAAATTAGCTTTAATACATAATGGTAAATTAGTTAATAAAGAATTAAAAATAAAAAAAAATATTTCTGAAATATTAATTATTGAGATTGATAAATTTTTAAAAAAATCACATACAAATATAAAAAAAATAAAATCAATTTATATTATTACAGGACCAGGAAGTTTTACTGGTATTAGAACTGCATTAACTTTTGCTAAAGCTCTTAAGTTGACCATGAATTTAAATGTATTTGGATTATCTAAATTTGAATTAATCAATTTTAAAATGGGACTGAGTAAAATTAGAAAAACAAAATGTATAATTTTACACTTTAGAAATAATGAATTTTTTATTCAATCATTTAAAGGTAATAAGAGCATTAATCCACCCACATTAGTTAATTTTGATAATGAAAAGTTCAGGTACAACAGTACAACAATGTATATTTGTGATATTAATCTGCATAAAAAATCACTAAAAAATAAAAGTTTCCTTAAAATAAAAGAGAATTTTCATTTAATAGATTATAATTTGTACGAATTACCAAAAATAATTGATAATAATATGATTGATAAAATTGACCCAAAACCATTATATATAAATAATTATTTTTGAGCGGTTTATATGATTGATGTAAAAAAAATGTGCAGAGATAAAGGATTAAGAATGACAGAGCAAAGAAATATTATTGCCGATGTCATCACAGAGATGAGTGCCAATGGCCACCCTGATGTTAATGAAATATTTTTAAATGCCAACGAGCAAGATAAAAATATTAGTATTGCAACAGTTTACAGGACTGTAAAACTTTTTGAAGAATATGGTGCTATTGAAAAACATGAATTTAAAGATGGTAGATCAAGATATGAAGC
>ENA-OSEY01001579-OSEY01001579.1-marine-metagenome-genome-assembly--contig:-NODE-1579-length-15487-cov-103.198702_pt1 | contig 15487 bp, 18 predicted proteins | sample MGYA00248465_ERZ534230 | MGnify/ENA primary metagenome ERZ534230 (study PRJEB26409, sample SAMN06344110) | marine metagenome | isolation source: Sea water from surface | place: Atlantic Ocean:Southern...
CCTGTAAGAATTATTCCAACGGTCAGACCTAAAGTTGCTTTGAATAAAATTGTAAACATATCATTTACACCTGTTTGGTAGACATTAAATGAAAAAATTTCAAATATTTTGTCATTATTTTCACTACTAAGGAATGGAAGGAATAATGCAAATAAAACAAAAGGTATATCTAAAGTTAATCTCTTTAAATAAGTTTTAGCTGGAATTTTTGTCAGCGATAAAATATAAAAAACTAAAAATATATGTGAAAAAATTTGAAATAAATCTCTCACATCAGAGAACGCAATAGACAAAACAATTAAAAAGCAACCTAACACTTTTTGTTGAGGTTTTATATTCTTTAATTCAGAATTTTCATGAATTGATAAATGATGCTCATGACTTGTAGGGTACATGACAATATTTTAATGCAAAACATTTGCAATAAAAATAATTATTTACATTTCTTACATAGCCCTGTGTATACAAAATGATTGTCAATTAATTTAAAATTTGCTTCATTTGCAATAATTTTTTCAACAGAGTCAATGATATCAATAGGAATATCCTCAATTTTATTACAACTATTACAAACTATGTGACCACTTCTTTCTTGTCTTTTGAGATAATAAATTCCTGAGCCGTGCTGCTGGTGTTGATGTTCTACAAGATCTAACGACTCAAGAATTTCTAGTGTTCTATATACGGTCGCTAAATCAATATCTTGTACTCTTTTTAAAGCAAGATGATATAGTTCATCTGCTGTAAAGTGTTCGTGACCTGATTCCTCCAGAATTTTACAAATCGTACTTCTTGACTCAGTAATACGATTACCATTGTTTTTAAGTTTATTAATCAGATCCATAATTAAAGTATAATTTGTGAAAACGTTGTGAATATATGAAAAAAATTCTTTTAAAGTTTATCAATAGATACAGCCTAATTTATTTACCTTTGGGGTGGATATTTGGCTTAGCAATATTTTTTATTGCATTTGAGCCATCCTTTGTGCTTTACATATTAAGTTTTTTTGTGATAGGTTCTTTTTTTGGATTATATTTATTTAATTCAAAGCGAGGTTTAGTTGTTGATAATCATAATTTCTCAAACTTTGAATATACAATCATTGAATTTTACTCTGACTACTGACTGGGGTGTACTGCTTCAAAATTCATAGTTAATGAATTCAAAAAAAAGCATGAAGATATACCAATTGTGTCAGTAAATGCTTCAAAAAAAAATTATCTTGAGACCATTGAAAAATATAATCTCAAATACACTCCAACATATGTCCTTGTAGATAATCAAGGAGAGAAAATTTATAAAAGGGTCGGTACTTTTAATGTTGAGAAGTTTGACTCTTTAGTTAGTTAAGAAACTTTGTCACCTAAATCCGCTTCTGGACTTGGTTGAAGCAGTAAAACATCCCCATTTTCGTTTATCGATCCAAGAATTAAACATTGACTAATTATCGGACCAATTTGTTTGTCACCTAGATTGATTACTCCAATACATCTAACTCCAACCAGTTCATCTAACTGATAATTCGTAATTTGAGCACTTGTTTTTTTTATACCTATATCATTACCAAAATCTATTTTTAAAATGTATGCAGGTTTTTTTGCCTCTTCAAAAACTTCAGCTGATAAAATTTGACCAACTCTTATGTCTAGGTTTGCAAAATTTTCAACATTACTATCCATATAAAAAGTATCTTATAACATAATTAACCTATGTCAAAAATTTTGCTTTTATCGGCTGGAACAAGACCAGAATCAAAAAATAATAAAGCAGCAGGTATCGTTAATAGCTACCTAAGTGAATTAGAAATATCTTGTAATCTATATGATGATTTTTATGAAAATGTTCCTTTTCTCCGAGATTACAATGATGAACAACCTGAATATGTCATAAAAGTAAGAGATGATTTAATTGAAACTTCTAAAATAATAATATTTAGTCCTGTTTTCAATGGAGGTTATGTCTCCCATTTGAAAAATTTACTCGATTGGCTTTCAATAAGTTTCGATAACTATTCTTACAATGAATTGTTTAAAGATAAGGATGTTGCAATTATTAGTTCAGTTGACGGTAAGGGCAACAATGCAAAGAATGCATTTGATTTACTAGGCGCTCAACTTAGCAATTATGGATTAAACGTATACGAAAATTTTTATTTATTTAATGAAGAAGATAAAGTTGATGATTTACTAACTAATGATTCCAAAAGTAAAGACTTCTTCAGTTATATAGAATCATTTCTTCGTAGTTAAAACCTCATTTATTTTTTGAAAAAATAGATTTGTTAATTCATCAACTTCATACTTATCTATATCGTCAATAGGTTTCAAAACATCCAAATGTATATCACCAGATAAAAACCAAACCTTACCTTTTATCATTAATTTATGGGCATTGTGTGTAACAACTGGCAGAACAGATAAATTGAATTTTTTAGCAATATGTGCAGCTCCTTTTTTAAATTCCAAAAGATTTTTTTGATTACTTCTTTTACCTTCTGGAAATATCATTATTGAATTACCATCATCTATAACACTTTGTATCGAATTATTAATTTTATCAAGATCTAATGATGAACTACCTCTATCAATTCTTGGAAGACCCAGAATCTTTAATACTCTACTAAAGAAAGGAATACGAAAAAGTTCAGTTTTAGTAAGGAATCTTACAGATATTGGTAACCCATAAATGTGGGTAAATATATCAAGAGTTGATGGGTGATTAGAAACTACAACGTAACTTTTATTGGTATCAATATTTTCTAAACCAGAAACGGTTAAATTAATCCCAACCATTCTTAATCCCAGCCATCCAAAAAATTTGTAATATTTTGTAGCTAATGACTTTCCATTTGGAATAAAGACCGTAAGTATTATAAGAATTATTAAAAAGCTAAATATAATTAGGAATAATGGAAACATAAAAAGTGTTTTTAATTTTGTTCGAAAACTTACGGGATTCATAAGCTCAGTTTATAATATTGAAATTTAGAAATGAATTTATATTACTTTTTTCTCAAATCAAAAAATGGAATAAAATACTGAACGACTCTTCCAACTGAAAATACAATAATTATTGACGCAATTCCTATTTTTCCGCCCAGTAAAAAGCCACATGAAAAAGCAACAGCTTCAATTATTGTTCTTGCAGTACCTATTTTTAGACCTTTTTGTTCTAACCCAACCATTACACCATCTCTTGGCCCAGCGCCAAGGTCCCCACCGACATATATAGCTGTTCCTAATCCAATGAGCGTAATACCAAAAAAAAGTGTTAAATATTGGATAAATACTTGATTTGGGAAACTTATTATATTTATTACAAAATCTGCAGTTAAGCCTATCCAAAAAGCATCGAAGACTGTAGCAATTCCTGGTTTCTGTTTTAATGGAATCCACAAAAAAAGTGTTATCAGAGAAGTTAGGATTCCAGCTTGGCCATAAGTTACACCGATAGTTTTCGAGATACCATCATGGAAAACACCCCAAGGACCAAGGCCTAAATTAGCTGTATAGTTAAAAGCAACACCTACACCAATTAGAGTAATTCCTAGGATTGCTTGTAAATATTTTCTTGCAACCAACGACATAATTTAATCTAACATTTTGTAGAAGTTAAAATGAAAGTATATGATTCGAAAAACAAAATATTTAATCTTAGCGATTTTTGTTACATTCTGTTCACAACAAGCAGAGCCAGTAAATCAAGAAAATCAAACGTCTGAAGAAGTAACTACTACACAAGTAGAAAATGAAGAGAGCAATGATACCTCCAGTACAGTAGAAGTTGAGCAAATTGAAAAATTTAGTGATAATTTATACACAATAAACCAAGAAAAAAGTACAGCTAGTTATCTTGCACCAAAAGACTTTTTAAACTCAAATTTAGAGATCGTCAGGGGCACTACCAATGAAATTGTTGGCGGGTTCGAATTGACTTTAGATGATTGTGATCAAGCTGATTCATGTTTATTTATCTCAAATTTACTCATTTCAGTTGATTTATCGACTTTAAAAAGTGGTAACTCTATAAGAGATGGTGCAATTAAAAATCAATGGTTAGAGTCAAAATTATTTCCTAGTGCAATATATAAAATTGATGAACTAGTTTTACCTAACAATAATTTCGATTCAAAAATAGATGAAACAGTTGTTGGTGTTTTAACAATAAGAAATATTGAAGTTAATATACCGTTTTCGATTACAGCATATATGCAAGACGATAATATTTTTATTTCAGGAATAACTGAAGTTGATACGACCTGGTTTGGTTTCGACGCCCCAACTAAATTCAATGCATGGGAGGTATTAAACCCAATCGGAATCGAGATAGACTTTGTTGCTGAAAAATCTTCTGGTTAAGCTTGAAATTTGATAAATTAATTCAACCATACCCTTCTTTTTCGGAGGATTATGCATCTGTTGCAATTCTGATAATTGACGATAAGGAGATCCTGTTTATAAAAAGATCGGAAAATTTGCCGACTCATAAAGGTCATATTGCTTTTCCTGGTGGTAAAAAAGAGAATTCAGATAAAAATATTGTTGAAACAGCACTGAGAGAGGCAGAAGAAGAACTTTTTATTGAACAGTCATCAATTAAACCACTTGGAAGTTTAAATCATGTTGATACTGTAGAGTATGCTTTTAAAGTCTTTCCAATAATTTGTGAAACCTCTGACAAACCAGATAGATTTAATGAGAACGAAGTTCAAGACATTTATTTTCTTAAAATTGAAGACTTAGAGAATTCGGATAATTGGATCTATCGAGGAAATTATGAAAATGATTGGATTTTTAATTTTCAAGATCAAATCCTATGGGGTGCAACAGCTTACATGACAAGAGCGTTACTTGGAGTTAATTTAGGATAAGTTATTTGCCTCATCTTTTACAGCCAAGTATAAAGACACAAAAATTAACAGCAGTGTAGGGTAAAAAACATTATTTACGATCTCATCTAAAAAGATATAACCAAGGGTAATTCCAGTGATTGGTACGACATAATCTACCATTGTTGTAAAAGTTGCTGAGAGTCTTTTTATTGTGTAGAAAAAGAGTGAATAATTGAATATATCTATGAATACGAGACCCATAAGTCTGAGGTTTGCTGACGAATTAAGTGGTTCAATTTCTCCACCAAGGACAAAAAATAAAACTATTGAAATCAGGCTTCCACATAGCCATTGAGTAAAAAGATATGTTTTAGCTGGAATATATTGCGAGTCTTTTTTATTTGTTATGTTACTGAGTGCTAATCCTTGAACCCCTACTAAAGCTAAGATTCCTCCTGTAAGTAAATCACCCTCACCTGACAAACCAGTAGCACCAGACATGAATAAGACTATTAATCCAATAAGTCCTATTAGAACTGAAATAATTTTTAATCTTGTTATTTTTTCTTCTTTAAAAAGTAATAGGACCCAAAACACTGTAAACAATGGAATTGTAGAAATGAATATACTTTGTAAGCCAGAAGATATATTCTTTAATGCATAAATAAAGGTCCAACCAGGAATAAAAATAGCAAGTGTTCCGGTTAAACTACCTTTCAAAAAAAAATTTAAATTAATCTCTCTTAAAAATTCTTTTCCACAATATATTCCTAGTAGAACAGTTACGATTGTAATTCTTGCAGTGACAATAAAAATTTCACTTACATTGTCAATGAGTAAACTTCTATTTAGTAACCCATGAAACCCAAATAAGAAACCAATTAGAACTATATTTCTTAGACCTGCATAAGGTGACATTGTGTACTTGGATTTTATAAAATTACTCCATTTCGATTTAGTTTATTAGAATAGCAGATATGAAAACTGTTTTTTCAGGAATTCAACCCACTGGTAAAGTGCATTTAGGAAACTTATTAGGAGCTATAAATAATTGGGTTCATTTATCAAATGAGGAAAATAAAAACTATTTTTGTGTTGTCGATCTTCATTCTTTAACTACACATCCAGACCCTTCATTAATGCAAGAAAATATTAATGAAACTATAAAAGTTCTTATTTCTTCAGGAATTAATCAAAAAAATTCTAACATTTACATACAAAGTAATGTTCCTGAGCATGTACAACTTTCTTGGATCCTATCAAACTTTTGCCAAATTGGAGAGCTGCAGCGAATGACGCAATTTAAAGAAAAAGCAGATCAATTGGGTAGCCACGCTGGAATACTTACATATCCTGTGTTGATGGCTGCTGATATTTTAATCCACAAAGCTAATGAAGTACCTGTTGGAGACGATCAAACTCAGCATTTAGAACTAACTCGAAACATTGTTGAAAGATTTAATAATTCTTACGGTGAAATTTTTCCGTTACCTGAAAGAACAACTGGCAAAGTAGGAGCTCGATTGATGTCTTTACGCCACCCAGATAACAAAATGTCAAAAAGCAAAGATGATTTAAATGGAACAATATATTTTGATGATTCAAAAGATGAGATTATTAAGAAGTTCAAGTCTTCAGTTACTGACTCTGAAAATGAAATAAAATTTGATAACGAAACCAAAAAAGGTATTAGCAACTTAATTGATATTTATTCAACACTACATGAACTTACTCATGCAGATGTTGAAAATAAATTTAAAAATTCGTCTTATGGTGAATTTAAGATTGAGGTTGGAGAAAGCGTAGTAAGTTATTTAGAGCCAATTAAAGAAAGATATGACTCATTAAGTGAAGGAGATGTTGCCTCTTTGATTAAAGATAATCTTGATGATGTTAAAAATTCTGCAAAAAAAACAATGGATGAAGTAAGCGCAGTTGTTGGAGTTTAGTTCCTAGGGTATGAATAAATTAAAACCACTTCCTGAAGAATGGTCAGGCTTACTTAATAATGAACAAAAAGAAGCGATTGAAAATATTAATGGTCCTTTACTCATTATTGCTGGGGCAGGTTCAGGTAAAACAAGAGTCTTAACTTACAGATATGCACATTTAATAAAAACATATGGGATAAATTTTGAAAATGTGTTGGCTATTACATTTACAAATAAAGCTGCAAATGAAATGAAAGATAGAATAAGTGATTTACTAAATCTTGAGTTGTCTCCGAAATGGATATCTACGTTTCATAGTCTTTGTGTCAAAATGTTAAGAATACATGGCCATCTGATTGGCTTTAATAATAATTTTACTATTTACGACCAAAGCGACTCTACAAAATTAGTTCGTAATTGTATGCGAGATTCAGATATTGACACAAAACAATATTCTCCAAAAAGAATACAAGCACACATCTCATCTTTAAAAAATCAAAGGATCTTACCTGGAGAAGCTGTTGAATTTGCACAATCGTTTTTTGATGTAAAAGTCGCAGAGATTTATTCATCGTATCAGAAAAAACTTATGCTAGCTAACTCAATGGATTTTGATGACTTACTAATTAAAGCAGTAGAACTTCTTGAGACTAGTGACAAGTCACTAAATTACTGGTCTTCAAAATTTCAATACATAATGATTGACGAGTATCAAGATACTAATATGGTGCAATATCGTCTTGTTGAACTACTTGCATCGAAACACAAGAATATCTGTGTTGTTGGGGATTCTGATCAAAGCATATATGCATTTAGGGGTGCGGATATTAGAAATATTGAAGAGTTTGAAAGTGACTTCAAGAACGCAAAAGTTATATCTTTAGAAAAAAATTACAGGTCTTCACAAAAAATTTTAGATATTGCAAATGCGGTAATTTCAAACAATCCAAGAAAAAAAGATAAAAAATTATGGACTGATAATGACGAAGGATTAGATGTAAATTTAGTTGAATTTAACTCTGAAAGAGATGAATCAAGATGGATAGCTGAACAAATAAATAAACTTTTAGAAGATAAAGCGTTTACTGAAATTGCTATTTTTTATAGAACAAATAATCAATCAAGACTCTTTGAAGAAGAGTTAAGAAAATTAAGTTTAAGTTATAAGGTTGTTGGTAATGTGAGATTTTACGACAGGAAGGAGATTAAAGATATTCTTGCATATTTAAATTACTTAATAAATCCTGAGGATACAGTCTCATTCGAGAGAATATTAAATGTTCCCAAAAGAGGAATTGGGGAGTCAACACTTCAGAAGTTAAGAGATTACGCAAACAAAAATGAGATTTCTTTATCAAAATCTATAGAAAATCTAGATGAAATCAATAATTTATCTGACAGGGTAAAAAAACAAATAAATAATTTCAAAGAGATAATTAATGACTTGAAATCCTTTGCATTGCAGGGCCCTTCGGAAACAATTTCAAAAACTTTAGAATTAACAGGCTACAAAGATGAATTAGTTAAAGAAGGAACTTTAGATTCTCAAATGAGATTAGAAAATCTTGATGAATTACTTACTTCAGCATTTGAATTTGAAAATTTATATGAAGAAGACATAGAAGATCCATTTACAGTTCTAAGAGACTATTTAGAATCAATTGCACTTTTCACAGATTCAGACGATGTAGACAAAGAAGATAGAATTCTGCTTATGACACTACATAATGCTAAAGGATTGGAGTTCCCGGTAGTATTCATGACTGGAATGGAGGAAAACATATTTCCTAGTCAAAGATCTGAAACTGATTTTGAAATACAAGAAGAAAGAAGACTTTGTTATGTTGGGATGACGAGGGCTGAAAAAAAGCTTTATTTAACATATTCAAATACCAGAACTATGTGGGGAGGAACAAACTATTATCTTCCAAGCAGATTCATCGATGAAGCTAAACCCTATTTGAAAGAAATTAAAATTCATCAAGAATCAACCGATAACAAAAGTAATTCTGTAGGTTCTCTCGGAAAGAAAGTGATACATGAAAAATATGGTTCGGGAATTGTTGAAGAAGTGAATGGTAATGAGATCACAGTTAACTTTGGTGGAGAGCATGGAATCAAACATTTAGATATTGAATGGGCCCCAATAATATTTGAATGATATCTTTAATATTTGAACTTGGTAATATATAATCTTTTGGGGGAGTAATGGACTTATTTGAATATCAAGGAAAATCTTTATATCAAAAATTTAATATAAATCATCCCAATTCAAAACTAATTAAAAACCTAAATGATTTAAATGACCCAATTAATCTTAATTTTCCCGTTGTTGTTAAAGCCCAGGTACAAGTTGGGGGAAGAGGAAAAGCGGGGGGTATCAAGGTAGCTAAAGACATTAACGAGTTAACACAATATTCTGAAGAAATATTAGGTATGGATATAAAAGGCCACAAGGTAGAAATTCTTCTCTTAGAGGAAGCATCAAATATTTTAGAGGAATACTATATCTCGTTTACTTTAGACAGGTCAGAAAAAAAATATCTAATTATGTTGAGTGCTAAAGGAGGTATGGACATTGAACAAGTTGCAGAGGAAAATCCAGATGACTTAGTTAAGTTTCATGTAAGTCCATCAGAAAAATTAACGTCATCAACTATTTCCGAATTAATTAACAAAGCTAATTTGAATAAAGATCATGAAGAAAGTCTTTCTGAAATAATAGAAAACTTGTATTTGATGTTCACAGAAGGAGATTGTGATCTTGTAGAGGTCAATCCTCTTGCAATAACAGACAATGGCGTAATGGCACTTGACTCAAAAGTATCATTAGATATGAATGCAAAATATAAACATCCATATTTTGATGATTTTGAACAAGAAATACCAATTCCTGAATCCGAGAAAAATGCGAAAGAAAAAGGTTTAAATTTTATAAAACTTGATGGATCTGTTGGAATTATTGGAAACGGTGCAGGTTTAGTAATGTCTACACTTGATGTTGTTGCTGAAAATGGAGGTAAAGCAGCCAACTTTCTTGATATTGGTGGCGGAGCAAAAGCTGAGACTGTAAGTTCTGCTCTTGAAGTTTTAGAGGCTGATCAAAATGTAAAGTCAGTATTGATAAATATATTTGGTGGAATAACAAGGTGTGATTTAGTTGCTGAAGGAATAATCGAGGCAACTAAAGGAAAAGAACTTGTATGGCCAATTATCATTAGGCTAGACGGAACGAATTCTTTAGAAGGACTAGAGATATTAAGAGCAAACCCTAATGAAAAAATATTCATAGAAGAGTCAATGGATTCAGCTGCAAAATTGGCAGTTCAGAAAGGTCTTTAAATGTCAATTCTCATAGATGAAAATACAAAAGTTGTAGTACAAGGTCTGACCGGTAGAGAAGGCCAATTTCATGCTCTGAGAAATAGAGATTATGGAACCAAAATTGTAGCTGGAACAAGACCAGGAAAAGGTGGGGAAAATGTTGAGGGCATTCCTATATTTGATGATGTTGAAAAAGCTGTCAGTGAAACAAATGCTAATGTTGCTCTCACCTTTGTCCCACCTGCATTTGCAAAAGATGCAGTGTTAGAAGCTGCATTTGGTGGATGTGAATTAATAGTATGTATAACTGAAGGAATACCAGCAAAAGATGAAGCTGAAATGTATGACATTCTGAAAAAAGAAACAAAAGCCTCTCTTTTAGGTCCAAATTGTCCAGGTTTAATATCACCGGGTAAGGCAAATGTTGGAATTATGCCTCACGAAATTACATTGCCGGGAAATATAGGAGTAGTTTCAAGGTCAGGAACTTTGACTTATCAAGCTGTTCATGAGTTAACAAATCTTAATATTGGACAATCAACGTGTATAGGTATTGGTGGAGATCCAGTACCTGGAATGTCATTCATAGATGTAATTGAGAAATTTCAAGCAGATAGTGAAACAGAAGGTATCGTTATGATTGGAGAGATTGGTGGTACAGCTGAAGAAGAAGCAGCAGATTTTATTAAACAAAATGTCACAAAACCTGTTGTGTCATATATAGCTGGAGTAACGGCACCTCCTGGTAAAAAAATGGGCCATGCTGGAGCAATTGTTTCAGGAAACAAAGGCACCGCAGAAGCAAAGATTCAAGCTTTAACTGATGCTGGTGCAATAGTTGTTAAGACGCCAACTGAAATAGGAAAAGCAATGAAAGATGTTATAAATGGCTGAAAATTTAAAAAGAACAGATCTAATTAATGCTATTGAGGAGACAAGAAAATCTTTTGATACTGACAATCCTACTGTTCCTTTCATTGAGGGGGATGGAATTGGTATCGATATTTGGCCAGCTGCAAAAAAAGTTTTTGATGCTGCAGTCGAAAAAACTTACAAAAATGATAGAAAGATTAATTGGATAGAAGTTTTAGCAGGACAAAAAGCTTATGATACAACTTCTGAGTGGCTTCCAGATAAAACTTTAGAAACATTTAATGAATATGGTGTGGGTATAAAAGGTCCATTAACTACACCTGTAGGTGAAGGAATAAGATCTATCAATGTTGCAATAAGACAAGAACTTGATTTATATGTTTGCTTGAGGCCTATCAAATATTTCAAAGGCATTCAAACTCCTACAAAAAACCCACAAGATGTAGATATCACTTTATTTAGAGAAAATACCGAAGATGTCTATGCAGGAAAAGAACTAGAAAATTCCTCAGAAGATGTTGAAAAACTTAATAATTTTTTAAAACAGGAATTTGGATGGGATATAAGAATAGACAGCGGGATTGGAATAAAACCAATATCTCAGACTGCTTCTGAAAGGCTGATAAGAGCAGCACTTAATTATGCCGTAGAAAATGATAAAAAAAATGTTGCTTTAGTGCATAAAGGAAACATTATGAAGTTTACTGAAGGTGCATTTAGAAAATGGGGTTACGACCTTGTAAAGTCAGAGTTTTCAGATGTTGCGGTTTCATGGGAGGATTGTGGTGGTGATCCTGGAGATAAAATATTAGTACAAGATGTAATTGCAGATGCATTTTTACAGCAAATCCTAATTAAACCACAAATGTTTGATGTAATTGCTACAACTAATCTCAATGGAGATTATGCTTCTGACGCCTTAGCAGCTCAAATAGGAGGCATTGGTATCAGTCCTGGAGGAAACATAAACTATGAAAATGGAAAAGCAGTTTTTGAAGCAACACATGGTACTGCTCCTAAATATGCTGGTCAAGATAAAACAAATCCAGGATCATTAATTTTGTCAGGAGTAATGATGTTTCGATATATGGGTTGGAATAGTGCTGCTGATCTAATTGTTAAGTCAATGGAGAAAACAATTCTAGAAGGAAAAGTAACTTATGATCTGGCTCGAGGAAGAAGCGTCATAAAGATTCTCTCTTCATCAGAATTTGCAAATGCTTTAATCAGTAATATGAAAACTTCAAAAAAGGAGAAGTAGTAAATGAATAAGGTTACAGTTGTCGGAGCTGGAAAGTATGGATCGATGACAGCGTTAAGAATAGCTGAGTACGATATTGTACAAGAAGTTGTAATGACAGATATCGTTGAAGGCCTTCCTCAAGGACTTGCCCTTGATATCAATCAGTCGCGATTTGTTGAACAATTCAACACAAAACTAATAGGAACTAATGATTATAAGGACACAGAAGGAAGTGATGTAGTCGTTATAACTGCTGGTTTACCACGGAAGCCAGGAATGTCTCGAATGGATTTGTTAGAGGTAAATGCAAAAATTGTTGAAGGTGTGACTCAGGAAATATTAAAGTATTCTGACAATCCTTCAATCGTAGTTGTGACGAATCCTCTTGATCAAATGACTACTCTTGCTGCAGATGTTTCTGGTTTGCCAAAAAATAAAGTCATGGGACAAGCAGGAATTTTAGACTCATCGAGGTTCGCATACTTTATCGCTGAAAAGCTTTCTGTTGATACCTCTGATGTATACGCACTAACCTTAGGAAGCCACGGAGAAACAATGGTCCCTGTTCCATCACTTTGTACGGTGAAAGGAGAGCCTCTTACAGATATTTTGAGTGAATCTGATATAAATGAGCTGGTTGAGAAAACTTCTAATGGAGGTGCTGAAATTGTTGGATTGCTAAAAACTGGGAGTGCATATTTTGCTCCCGCTTCTTCAGCTGCAGTCATGGTTAAATCAATAGTAAACAATTCAGATGAAATATTTCCTGTTTGTGCTTGGCTTGAAGGTCAATACGGTATTGATGACGTATACCTAGGGGTGCCTGCAAAACTAGGTAAAGATGGTGTCACAGAAGTAGTAGAATTTGAACTTACCGAACATGAAAAAAATGCACTAATTGATGCATCAAACGCTGTAAAAGCTAAGGTTGAAGAGCTCAATAACATAAAAAATCAATAAAATCAGTCTTTTTGAAAAAAAACCCAATATTTATTGTATTTTTGAGATATTTTTAATAAAAAAACTATAATTGCCTTAAGAATATTAAAGAAAGGCAAAACAGCTATGAATAAAGACCAATTGGCAAGCGTAGTGGCATCAGAAGTAGGATTGTCACAATCAGACGCAAAAGCAGCTGTTGACGCAGTTTTTGATGGCATAACAAACGGTATGAAGAATGGCGATAAAGTAAGTATTGCTGGATTTGGACAGTTTGAGTCAAGATACAGGGCTGCTAGACAGGGTAGAAATCCAGCAACTGGAGAAACAATCCAGATTGCTGCAAAAAATGCACCAGCTTTTAAAGCTGCAAAAGGATTAAAAGATAGTTTGAACTAATTCTTGATTTTAATCATTTGAAAAGACGGCATAGCCGTCTTTTCTTTTTACTGTAATAACTTAAGATCGCCAGAAATCTTAATTTTCTCTTCAAACATTAAATCTTCTGGATGTTTTTCATTATTTTTTAATTCGTTAAATGTTTGAATAGACATTTTTATTATCAATCCATAATTATTGTGAGAAAGATCTTTTGTAATTTCTCCAGTATCTAAATTTATAAAAGTGTTTTCATCTTTTTCATCTATCAATTGAAGATAAATATTGTTTAACGATTTTTTTTCAGAAAGTTTTAAGTTCTTTATAACTTCTTCAATATCACTATTTAGGTCAGTCATTAACTATTTAGGAGTGTCTCTCGCTTGATGTCCTCAATTGCTTTTGTTACTTGTATGCCTCGTGGACACGCTGATGTACAGTTGAATGCTGTTCTACATCTAAATGCACCATTGACATCTTTCAAAATTTCAAGCCTTTGCTTTGTGCCTTCATCTCTAGAATCGAAAACAAATCTGTGTGCATTTACAATTGCTGCTGGCCCAACATATGTTTCTGCAGTCCAAAATACAGGACAGCTAGTTGTACACGCTGCACACAAAATACATTTTGTAGTATCTTCAAACTTATCTCTATCCTCTGGAGACTGTAATCTTTCTCTATCTCCAGGTTCTTTTTCATTAATTAGATAAGGCATCACCTTTTTATAACTATCAAAAAATGGTTCCATATCAACAATCAAATCTTTGACAACAGGAAGGCCACGTATCGGTTCAATTTTTATAGGATTTCCAACTTCTTTAACTAATACCTGGCAAGCAAGCATATTTTCACCGTTGATAACCATTGCATCAGAACCACATACTCCGTGAGCACAAGATCTTCTAAATGAAAGCGAACCATCTTCAAACCATTTAATTTTGTGTAATAAATCCAGAATTCTTTCTTCAGGTTCAGCATCTACTATATAGTTTTCCCAGTGCCCTTTTCTATCTGATTCTGGGTCATACCTTAGAATTTTTAAATTAATATCCATTAGTATTTACGTTCCATTGGTTCATATTTTCCTAATTCTACATCTTTGTACTTAAGATTTGCTGTGTTATCTTTTTTAAACGCAAAGGAATGTTTCATAAAGTTTGTATCATCACGATCAGGAAAATCTTGTCTTGAGTGAGCCCCTCTTGACTCATTGCGAGCAAGTGCGCTTGCTACAGTAGCCTCAGACATATCTAATAGGTAATCTAACTCAATAGCCTCGACAAGCTCTGAATTGTGAACTTTACTCTTATCAAAAATTGTTACATTTTCGTATCTGTCTCTTAATTCTTCCAATATCTCTGTTTGTTTTTCTAAAGTCTCTTTAGTTCTAAATATTTTTGCATTCTCTTCCATAGATTCTTGAAGGTCTTTTCTAATATTTGCTACAGAAAATTCATCAGTATGTTCTTTATCAATAAGATTTTGTATCTTTTTCGAAAGATCATCAGAGGCACTGTCACTAATGCTGTTTGGTTTTGTTTGAGTTACGTAATCAACCATGCTTTGACCTGCTCTTTTACCAAAAACAACTATATCTAGCAGTGAATTAGTACCTAATCTATTTGCACCATGAACACTTACACATGCTGCTTCTCCAGCAGCATAAACTCCTGGTAGAACTGTTCCTTTTTCATCACTAAGTACACGTGAATAAACATCTGTTGGAATGCCTCCCATAGCGTAGTGTGCTGTAGGTTGAACAGGTATAGGTTCTTCAATCGGCTCAATTTTCACATATGTTCTAACAAAATCAGTTATATCAGGTAATTTTTTCTTTATTGTTTCTGCACCAAGGTGAGTCAAATCTAGATAAACGTAATCGCTATCTGGACCCGCACCATTACCTTCACTTATTTCAGTAGCTATAGCTCTTGAAACCATATCCCTAGGTGCTAAATCTTTAAT
>ENA-OSEY01001580-OSEY01001580.1-marine-metagenome-genome-assembly--contig:-NODE-1580-length-15486-cov-4.686352_pt1 | contig 15486 bp, 12 predicted proteins | sample MGYA00248465_ERZ534230 | MGnify/ENA primary metagenome ERZ534230 (study PRJEB26409, sample SAMN06344110) | marine metagenome | isolation source: Sea water from surface | place: Atlantic Ocean:Southern...
CTTCCGTAATCATCAGGATTGCGCGGCGTTTATTGGTGAGGAAGGCCTCACCAACACCCGGCATCATTTTGTCGATGGTGGAGCGCGTGTGCTCCATCGACATGAACTCGCCAAGGTCGTTCGCGTTGAACGCCCATGTGTCGACGACCTGACTGCCGTGCGTATTCACGATGCGAATAGACTCATTTTGGGCGAGCGCTTGCGCTTTCCCTTTGCGGGCTGGAACGCGTATTAGATCGGTCATCGTCAGACTATGCGAATTCTACTCGGGCTTGCATGGCAACGGTGCCTTCCGGAGTCGCGGCCCAGACTTCGCAGCCGTCATCTGTTGGCCGGCCGCAGACTGTGAAAGGGGCTGTATCGAACAATGGCGCGCGGGCCCGCATATCGAATTTCTTCATCGTCTTATCCGGGTTCATATCGCGGACCAGGTCGAGGAGACATTGCGTCGTAAAAGGACCGTGCACGACAAGTCCGGGATAGCCCTCTACCTCCATCGCATAGGTTCGGTCGTAGTGAATACGGTGCGGATTGAAGGTAATGGCGGAGAGACCCTCCGCCGAACTACACTTCAACCCTTTGATTTAACGACTTAATTCTACTCGAAATTAAACCAGCCCACAAGGTGGCCCATAAGGGCATCTATCTGATTGAATGGTTGTTTCGTAGCCAGAGTTATTGGGGCACGGTTCTAATGTTTGTCGGCAGTTTAAGAAGCTATAGCGTCAGCGACCCGGTCGCTCTTGCAGAGACTTGGACCACAACGTCTATCCGAGGCAGTGTTATTCAATGTAGGCATTACCATTAGGTTGATTTGGTAGCTTTCAAGCGCGTTTGGACTTTTCATTTCGCCCTTCACAAACTTCTAGGTTTTTGATTTGCGGATTTCAAATACCAAAAGGCCGCCCAGGATGATTGCAAATCCAGTCCATTCGAAAATAGTGAGGAACTGGCCAAGAAACAGAATGGCGATAATTGCCGCAAAAAGTGGGTCGACCAATGTCAGAATTGACGCTCTGGTAACACCAATCATTCTGCATCCCTCGAAAAAAAGCCAGTAACCGAGCATGTAGAAGGTGCCATTGGAGAGAATTGCAATCCATCCGGTAGTTGTCTGTGGCAGGGCGATGTTCTGACCTAACGGCAGAAGCACAGCGATACTAAGGATTGCCACGCTCCAGATATTCGTTTGCAGGTTAACTAGGGCCGACCCAAGGCTGTCCGTAAGGTCGCTCGACATAGTGGTATAGATCATCGCGCAGATCATGGAACCGAAGCAGAGGAGCAGCCCATTAAGGCTGCCGACCCGCACGGTGTCGAGCATCAGCAACACCAATCCGGCCAAAAGCCCAGCAATCGCTGCCCATTGCACGGCGTTTACCTTCTGCCTACCGCTGACATGTGACCAAATGGCGATACCAAGCGGAAACATGTAAAGAATCAACACTGCCAGGCCGACATCGACAAATTGAACTGCGCTGTAAAGGCAGCCAATCATGCCAACACTAAAAAAGGTGGCGATGATAGTCCTAGTCAACAACGCGCGGGGAATGAGAAGCGTTGGGCTTTGCATCACAACAATAGGCAAAAGCAGCAATGCACCGATCAAGCACCGAGAGACAAGGAGTGCCATTAGTGACGCACCTTCATCCATGGAAATTTTGGCAGAGCTTGGCACAAACGCAATGCAAAGAGATGAGAGTACAACTGTGGCCACGCCCACTGCGTCACGCGCGCCTCTTTTATTATTAAAATAGCCTTGATCCATGGGCAGAGGGCTACCTCAGGTGAGTAAGCGGACGATATTGTGGAGAACCTTTGTGCCACTGCGTGGACGTATCATCACACAAGACGCGTTGCGATGCATAGTAAGACATGTTTCCCAAATTGGTTGAGTTCACGAATAGGATTTGGGTCTGCAAGTGTTCTTGAGCCTTCCGGCATGGGCTTTGTCTTCACCCAAACTTTTAGTGAGGGTTCACAACTCATTCCAAAATATCATTTGAGAAAACTGTGTTTTCATTTTCTGTAGCCTTGCACACAGGTATTTTTTTGCCATTTGACACAGTGGGGAAAGTTTCAACGCCACATGGTTCAGAATTGTGCTCGCCAATATTTCCCTAAACCCAGACAAGTGGATAGACACGGAACGCGAGGCAAGAAGCCATCCTCCGCGTCGACTGATACCATTCATTCTTTGGTGTCTTGAGGGTGCTGGACTTCCTATTTCAATCGCGATAGCTGCAAGCATTACATTGGGGTTTGTGGAAACCTTCATAGCGGCAATGATTGGTTATCTGCTTGACCTTGTATTGGTCTCCTCACCGAAGGAATTCATTTCTGAGAATTGGGTAGCTATTTTGGTTGGAACAAGTTTTTTGTTTCTAGTGCGCCCAGTTGTTTTTCACCTTTCCTCCTACTTTCAGAACCTCGTTGTAGGACCGGGTTTGAAGGGCTTGGTAGCAGTACGCCTGCACCGGTGGACTTTGGGTCATTCGAAAAACTTTTTCGACAGTGATTATGCAGGTCGTATTGCACAAAAAGAGATACAGGCAGCGGACTCTGTTACCGACGCCGTCGTTGAAATTATCCACACAGTATTATTTGCGATGGCCACAGTTTTGGCCTCGTTTTGGATAATTGGCATGATCGATTGGCGGGTTGGCTCAATCGTAGCTTTATGGGCGCTCGGCTTCTTCTTTTTGATGCGTTTTTTTCTTCCAAGGCTGAAACGCTGCTCTGCACAACGAGCGGATGCTCAGGCGAGGGCGACTGGGCAGATTGTTGACACCATAAGTAACATTTCACTTGTGAAACTTTTCGCTAACTCCCGGCGTGAAGACAGGGCAGCCATAGACGCCTTTGCTAACCTTAGAACCAAGATGGTGTTTTATGGGAAGGAGCTCATAACGTTCAGGACATGCATGGTTCTCTACAGTGGAACGATTTTTTTTGCGGTATCTGCAGCTTGTGTTTTTCTTTGGGCAAGAGGGCACGTCACTCCGGGCGAAGTGGTTGCTGCCGGTTCGGTTGCAATGCGAATTATGATGATGGCGGGCTGGGTAAGTTTTTCTTTAATGATGATTTACACCAATTTGGGAAATATAGAGGACTCAATTGCGACTTTAGTGGTTCCACGCTCGATGGAGGATAGTGCATCGGCGAAGCCTATCAATGTTCGCTCAGGTCGTTTGAATATTGAGAATATTTCGTTCCGGTATAGTGAACACAAGCAGGCTTTGACGGCCGTCTCTATCGACATAAAACCTAAAGAAAAACTGGGGCTCGTTGGTTCGTCAGGAGCTGGAAAATCAACTCTGGTTTCTGGCATCTTGCGGCTGCACGACCCAGATGAAGGGCGCATCTTGATAGATGGCCAAGACATAACCGAAGTCACTCAAGATAGTTTGCGACAGAATATAAGTGTTGTTACCCAAGAGACGTCAGTATTCAACCGAAGCGCTTATGAAAATCTGGCTTATGGTCGCCCCGGTGCTCTTTACGATGAGGTTGTAGACGCAACCAAAAAAGCTGGCGCACATGAATTTGTAATGGATTTGATTGATGACCATGGGCGACGTGGTTACGAAGCGCATCTGGGGGAGCGTGGAGTAAAGTTGTCGGGCGGACAACGTCAGCGAATTGCACTCGCTCGCGCCATCCTCAAAGACGCACCTATTTTGATTTTAGATGAGGCCACTAGTGCTCTAGACAGCGAAACTGAAGCTCAGATTCAAGGCGCCCTTGAAACAGTCATGGAAGGCAAAACTGTTGTCGCAATTGCTCATAGGTTATCAACGATTTCTAACATGGATAGAATAGTTGTTATGGAGGCAGGCGCGATCATAGAACAGGGAACTCACTCGGAATTATTGCGTCGGAATGGAACCTATGCCGGCTTCTGGTCGAGACAATCCGGCGGGTTCCTCGGCGTCGAAGACGCAGCCTAAGTGCCAGTTATATCTTTGTGCCTGACGGTTTCTTTAATTGAAGTGGTCGCTAGCGTAAAGCCTGACCGATTGACGAGCTATATTCGGCTAACTCAGAGATAAAATAGCTCTATTCACATCAGAACCAGCCAAGTTGCTTTGAGAGCCTTGGAATTTAAAAAGAAAAGACTAGATAGACACCTCGCCCCATGCATCGCCTTTAGCTGAATTCGTTTCTTTTTCAGCTCTAAATCAACGACCACGCAATTGCGTTGCTAATCGCGATGATCACCAAACCATTACGGATAATTGAGTTCTGACCATTGACCTACTTCAGCCTGGCTCAAGTGAAAAGTGACTGGTTGTCAAATGTCCGTGGTGACGTATTGGCTGGCCTTGTCGTGGCACTTGCTTTGATACCTGAAGCAATTGCTTTTTCGATCATTGCCGGTGTTGATCCAAAGGTCGGGCTATATGCGTCATTTTCTATTGCGGTTATCAGCGCTTTTGCAGGTGGCCGGCCAGGTATGATTTCAGCCGCCACGGCGGCGACCGCCGTTTTGATGGTCACTCTAGTTAAAGTGCATGGTTTGCAATATTTGCTAGCTACCACTGTTTTGGTTGGCTTTTTTCAGATTATCGCTGGTTTTCTAAAGTTGGGAAGCCTTATGCGGTTTGTTTCAAAGTCAGTGCTGACTGGCTTTGTAAATGCTCTGGCAATTCTCATCTTTCTAGCTCAACTACCCGAATTGATTGGTGTTCCACATCTTACATACGGAATGTTGTTACTCGGGCTATTAATCATTTATTTACTGCCCCGAATTACCAATATCATCCCGTCTCCATTGGTTTGTATCCTAGCGCTCACTTTTATTGTGCAAGGCTTTGACTTAGACCTTCGGATGGTTGGAGACATGGGAACGCTGCCAGACAGCTTACCAATCTTCCTGATTCCCGATGTCCCACTCAGCTTCGAAACCCTGAAAATAATCGCGCCAACTGCATTTGCGATAGCCACTGTAGGTCTTTTGGAGTCGTTGATGACTGCGTCGATTGTTGACGAATTGACTGATACAACTAGCGACAAAAATCGTGAATGTGTTGGCCAGGGTTTATCTAATTTTTTTACAGGGTTTATTGGCGGGATGGCCGGCTGCGCAATGATTGGTCAGTCCGTCATCAACATTAAATCTGGTGGAAGAGGAAGGCTTTCGACTTTATGCGCTGGGGTATTTCTGTTGGCGTTATGTGTTGGTCTTGGCCCTTGGGTTGAGCAAATCCCAATGGCCGCACTTGTTGCCATCATGATCATGGTTTCGATTGGCACATTCAGCTGGCAATCCATGGCAGATTTGCGGAAGCACCCCCGTAGCTCCTCGGTTGTAATGCTAGCTACTGTTTTCACAGTTGTTACAACTCATAACCTGGCTTTTGGAGTTCTGGTTGGTGTTCTTTTGTCCGGTATATTTTTTGCTGGAAAAATCGCCCAAATTTTCCGCTTAACTTCGACCGCTAGCTCAGATGGCCGAAACAGAACCTATGTTGTAGAAGGTCAGGTATTTTTTGCTTCTGCTGATAAGTTTCTTCATTCTTTTGACTTCAAGGAGGCTTTGGAAAAAGTGACCATTGACCTGTCCAAAGCACATATCTGGGATATTTCGAGCGTTTCAGCTTTAGACACAGTCGTCATGAAGTTTAGGCGGGAAGGTGCTGAAGTGGAGATCATTGGCCTCAATGAAGCCAGTGAAACAATTCTTGATGAGTTGGCTCTCCACGATAAACCGGGCGGTATCGAAAAACTAATGTCTAACTAAGGACACCGAAGTAATGCCAAAAATGCTCGCGTTCATCGACGGCTCAATATATAGCGACAGCGTGTGTGACCATGTGATTTGGGCCGCCGCTGAAGAAAACTTTGAAGTGTCTCTCTTCAATGTCATTGAAGGGGTTTACAGTGCTGAGGCACCCTCAAATTTTTCTGGAAATCTTGGGGCAGAAGCTAAAAGCAAACTGTTGATCGAGCTTTCAGAATTAGACCAAAAACGCGCAAAGCTTGCGCAGAAAAAGGCCCGCTTAGTTCTTGATCTAGCCAAAGAAAAATTGGTTGAAGGTGGAATAGGAACTGTTGAGACACATCTCCGGAATGGTGATTTCGTCGATACAGTGACAGAGTTTCAAGATGACTCAGACATCATCGTCATTGGAAAAAGAGGAGAAGCCGCGGACTTCGCAAAGATGCACCTTGGCTCAAATCTGGAAAGGTTGATTAGGTCAACAAACAGACCCGTTTTAGTTGCTGCACGGGCTTTTAAACCCATAAACCGGATATTGGTAGCGTTTGATGGCGGCCGAAGCTCCTATGGAGCCATAGAGTACGTGGCATCGAATAAGTTATACTCTCAACTTGAATGTCATGTTGTTGTTGCCGGCAAAGAGGGTAGCCGAGGACATAAGCAGTCTACGCATGCTGAGAATTTGCTTAAAAAAGCAGGCATTAAATATCAGGTCTTTTTTGAACGGGGCGAGCCTGAAAAGGTAATTAGTGATCACGTCGAACAGCACAATATTGATCTGCTCATTATGGGTGCTTACGGGCATTCCCGAATTCGAAATCTGATGATCGGTTCGACAACGACACAAATGATACGGTCTTGTTTGGTGCCTGTTTTGCTTTTCCGCTGAGAGCGACAGTCAGACTGGAATTCAGAGCGGCAGGCCCACATAGTTCTCCGCCACCATCTGGCGGCCGGCATCAGAGGTCGTGACATAGGCCAGCTCGGCCTCTTTCATGCGCTGCTCGAACGGATCGTCATTGAACCGGTGGGTCAGGTTGGTCATCCACCATGAGAACCGCTCGGTCTTCCAGACGCGGTCGAGCGCGCGCCGTGAATATTCATCCAGCGCCGCTTCGTCCTGTTCGGCGCAGAAGGCAAGGATCGCGTCGTACATATAATGCACATCCGAGGCTGCGAGGTTCAGCCCCTTTGCTCCAGTCGGCGGGACGACATGCGCCGCATCACCTGCCAGCATCAGGCGCCCGAACCGCATCGGCTCGGCAACGAAGCTGCGAAGCGGGGCGATGCTCTTTTCCAGCGACGGACCGGTTTCGAGCGCTTCGGCCATCTCAGGAGGCAGGCGACGGCGGAATTCGTCCCAGAAGGCGTCGTCCGACCAGTTCTCGACCTTGTCGTCGACATCGCACTGAATGTAATAGCGCGAGCGGGTCATCGAGCGCATCGAGCACAGGGCAAAGCCGCGCGCGGTGTTCGCATAAACGACTTCATGCGCCACTGGCCGCGTATCGGACAGAAGACCCAACCAGCCGAACGGATAGATCTTCTCATAGGTGGTGATCGCGGATTCAGGCACGGAACGGCGGCTGACTCCGTGATAGCCGTCACAGCCGGCAATCAGGTCGCAGTCGATCCGGTTAGTGACCCCGTCCTTGGCATAGGAGACCCAGGGATGCGGCGTGTCGATATCGTGAATGGCGACGTCGGCGGCCTCATAGACAGTGGCGCTTCCAGCCTTGTCACGCACCTCGCACAGGTCGCGCGTCACTTCGGTCTGGCCGTAGGCGGTGACCACCTTGCCATTGGTGTGTTCGGAAAGGCCGATGGCGACAGATTTATAGTCAAAGGCAAGGTTCACGGCGTGATGCGGGATGCCTTCGGCCGAAAGCCTGTCACCGGCCCCAGCCCGGTGGATCAGATCAACGGTGGTCTGCTCGAGAATGCCGGCACGGATCCGCGCCAGCACATACTCCTGTGTCTGCCTCTCGAGAACGACATTGTCGATTCCGGCAAGATCCAGAAGACGGCCAAGAAGCAGCCCGGCCGGGCCTGCCCCTACAATCACAACCTGTTTACGCACCTGCTGCCTCCCGGCCATTTAGGTCATCGGACCGTCGAAAAATAGTCGGGAACCAGTCCTCCCGCAAGCGATCACCGGGTCGCATCCCGTGCCCCGGGAAAGGCGGAGATGTGCGTCCCGGCCTCTCAACATAGCGCGCGTCGTCGCCAACCAGCCGCAGCGAGAAGGCGCGGCGGCGGATATCGCTTTCATTGCCACGCGCCCCGTGCAGCACGCGGAAATCGAACGCAACCGCGTCGCCGGGTTCCAACGGCCATTCGAGAATCCGCATCCCCTCGGCATCGGGGTCGGGGACCGGCATATAGGCTTCCTCGTCGGCATAGAAATTCTCTTCAGACAGCCAGCGGGTCGGCAGTACCGGCCGCGGCCAGAGATGCGATCCTGCCACGCAGCGAAGGCTTGCTGCACCGACAGGATCGACCGGACACCAGAAGCTGAGAGTCTGCTGCCCCTCGACGAAATAATAGGGGCTGTCCTGGTGCCATGGCGTCGCTTTCGAGGTGCCCGGCTCCTTGACCAGCACATGGTCATGGAACAGCTGCGCGCTGTCGGAACCCATCAGGTCGGCAGCGACCTCGGCCGCGGGCGAGCGCCTGATCACCGCGTCGAAGGGCGGGATGCGTGTCCAGTTGCAATAATCGTCAAAGAACCTGCCGGTTTCGCCCGGCTTCAGATTTTCCGCCGCATAGGGACCGGGGTCGGACATGTTCATTTCGATCCCGGCGGCGATCTCCTCTACGAAACCGGCGAGCAGCCCGCGCACCAGAACAGCGCCGTCGCGGGCATAGTCATCGATATGCTGCTGGGTGACGAGCGGATGCATGGCAGGCGTCCTTTGGCTAACCGTTGATCAGCAGTGAATCGCGATCAAGCGAGAAATTGGCATAGATCGGCAGGAATGCGCTGCCGATGGCGCGCGCGGTGATGCCGATCTCAGCCTGATGAAGTTCGGGAAGATGAACCCCTTTGGAATTATAGCGGTCCAGAGCGCTGCGCGTCATCCTCAGAAGATCGCGGGTCCGGTCTTCGGGCAGCCCGCCCGCCAGCACCACCGCATCCAGATCAAGCACCGAGGCCGTGGCCAGAATGGCAAAGGCCAGGCTGTCAGACGCGTCTTCCGCCCATTCGGTGAAAATGCGGATGGTCTCGTCATCCTGCTCGCCATAATAGAAGGGGTGAGGATCATCGCGGCCTGCGGCACGCGCCATCGCCTCGAACCCGGTCAAGGACGCGCGTTCGATCAGCTGGGCCGGCATCCCGTCGCGGCCGAGACCTGTCGGCAGCGAGCCGATCGCCGCCGTGGCACCATGCGCGCCCGTCTGCAGCTGGTTCGAGAGGACCAGCCCACCCCCGACAAAGCTGCCGACATAGAGGTAGAGAAAATTCTGGATTTCCTTGCCCCGGCCGAAACACAGCTCGGCAAGGCAGGCGGCCGACACATCATGCAGCAGGAAGGTCCGTGCGCCGACCCGGGATTCGACCTCGGCGACGATGTCGATGTCGTTCCAGTCCTCGAGCGCCCCGGAAGGCAGGTTCAGTTCAGCCTCCCATCCGGCAAGGCTTCGCGGCATGGCGATCCCGGCCCCGATCACCCGTTTCTGCTGTTCGGCAGGAAGCTCGGCGACCAATGCCGGAAGATTGGCATCGAGAAGGCGCAGCGTCGCGCCCGCATCCGGCATGGCAAACCGTTCCGTGCGGCGGGCCAGCACCGTGCCGTCAAACCCCATGGCAATCAGGTCTAGCGATCGCCGCCCGATCTTTATCCCGATTGATACTGCGCCATGGGGATTGAGCGCGAAGGGGGTCGAAGGCTGGCCGACGCGGCCGCGCATCTTGTCGCCGCTCAGAAAAAGTCCGCTTGCCGTCAGGCGCTTGACGATCACCGTCATGGTCTGCGCCGACAGCCCGGTCATGCGCGCCAGATCCGCCTTTGTCAGCCAGCCATGGCGGCGCAACAGCGAGATCACGAGCCGCTCGTTATACTGTCCGACGCTGACCTGGTTGCCGCCATGAAGCGCGGCGGAGGTGTGGTCACCAATTGGGGATTGCGCCTTCATCGGGGTGTTGTCCCTGGTCTTGAAACCTGAATGCCGGCTTGCAGCATGATGATGCCGTCATGGCAATGGCGTCATGATGGCGGCGACAGGATAGAACCGCCGGTATCGCCCCGGCAAGCCACCTTCCGGAGATCATCTTTAGCAGATTTTCTATATTTTTTAAATCAGATTGATTTATTAATTGACGGGACACCCTCTTCTCCTGTATTTCCGACGCATGAATGGGGGAAACATGTCATGAAGCAGGTTGCCATCAACGGGTTTGGCCGGATCGGCCGCAACATCCTTCGCGCAATCCTTGAATCGCCGCGCGATGATTACAGCATCGTCGCCGTCAATGATCTGGCGCCGGTGGAAACCGCGGCCCTTCTTCTGGAGCTGGATTCGACCCATGGCCGGCTCGACCGGGCGGTCGGGTTCGGTGACGGCTTTATCGAAATCGACGGGCGGCGCATCGCCTACATGAGCCACCAGAACCCCGAGGATTGCGACTGGGGAGGGCGCGGGATCGAGCTGGTGATGGAATGCACCGGCATTTTCACCGACGCCGAGGCCGCCGGCCGCCATATCGATGCCGGCGCAGCGCGCGTCCTGGTTTCCGCGCCATGCAAGGGCGCCGACGCCACCATCGTCTATGGCGTCAATGACAGCATCCTGTCGCCGGATATGATCATCATCTCGAACGCCTCCTGCACCACCAACTGCCTTGCGCCGGTCGCCAGTGTGCTGCAGGCCACTTGCGGCATCAACCAGGGCTTCATGACCACGGTCCACGCCTATACGGGCGACCAGAACCTGATTGACGGCGACCATCGCGATCCGTACCGGGCGCGGGCGGCGGCGCTCAACATGGTGCCGTCGACCACGGGCGCGGCACGCGCCGTCGGCCTTGTCCTTCCCGAGCTTGACGGACGGCTGGACGGGGTTGCCATCCGGGTGCCGACGCCGAATGTGTCGGCCGTCGACCTTGTGTTCGAGCCGACCCGCCGGATGAGCGCCGAGGACATCAACGCCGCCTTTGTCGCCGCGGCCGACACCATGGCACCCGTCCTGACGGTGACCGACCGGCCGCTTGTCTCCACCGACTTCAATCATGATCCCTCCTCGGCCGTGGTTCATCTCGACCAGACCCGGGTGATGCCGGACGGAATGACCCGTGTTCTGGCCTGGTACGACAATGAATGGGGATTTTCCAACAGGATGCTGGACACGGCCGGTTCCATCCTGAAACTGTAGGTGACCAGAGTGCCAGACCACGATCATTCGTTCAGTGATGCCGGCCTCGCAGCGGAGACTGATATGACAGATGCCAAGACGCCCTCGGTCAATTTGTCCCCGAGCGATTATGTGATCATCGGCGGTACTGGCGATCTTGCCCTGCGCAAGATCCTGCCTGCCCTGTTCTGGCGCTATCTCGACGGACAGATCACGTCGGACTACCGGATCGCCGCCGCATCGAGGCGCGACATCTCGCCAGAAGACTATGCCGGCATGCTGCGCCCGTTCTGCGAGTACGCCCTCTCCGGCGGTGGCGCCAGCGAGGATGACTGGACCGGATTTCTGGCGCTCATCTCAATGATCACGCTGGATGTGCAGGGCGGGGCCGGCGGGGATCATCTGGCCGGTTTCATCAACGAGCGCGCAGACAGCGCGCGTCCCACCATCTTCTATCTTGCCATCGCGCCGAGCCTGTTCGGCGATGCCACCCGTCTGCTTCGCGATTGCGGGCTGGCGACCCCGCAGGCGCGCCTTGTCGTTGAAAAGCCGCTTGGTCATGACGGCGCCTCGAGCCGCGCGATCAATGCCGAGCTTGCCGAGATCTTTGATGAGTCGCAGATCTACCGGATCGACCATTATCTCGGCAAGGAGACGGTGCAGAACCTGATGGCGCTGCGCTTCGCCAATGTCATCTTCGAGACACAGTGGAACAACAACCATATCGACCACGTCCAGATCACCGTGGCCGAGACAGTTGGCGTCGACAACCGCGCCGCCTATTACGATGCTTACGGCGCCATTCGCGACATGGTTCAGAACCATCTTATGCAGCTTGTCTGCCTCGTGGCGATGGAGCCGCCGTCGCATTTCAACGCCGACCAGGTGCGTGACGAGAAACTGCGTGTGCTGCGGGCGATCCGGCCGCTGTCCGCCGGCGACATCTCGCGCGGCCAGTATCAGGAATACGCACAGGAGCTTGGCAGCCCATCCGATACCGAGACCTATGTCGCGATGAAGCTGGCGATCGACAACTGGCGCTGGGCGGGAGTTCCCTTCTATATCCGCACCGGCAAGAAGCTGGCGCGGCGGGCGTCGGAAATCGTCATCACCTTCAAGCAGCGCCCGCACGACATCTTCCAGCGCAATGGCGGCGGCGACATCGACAGCCCGCCGAACAGGCTGATCATCCGGCTGCAGCCGAGCGAGGGCCTGCGACTGCAGCTGATTTCCAAGGAGCCCGGCCCGGGCGGCATGCGGCTGTTCCCGTCGGAACTCAACCTCAGCTTCGGCGACACCTTCGAAGCGCGGCTGCCGGATGCCTATGAGCGGCTGCTGATGGATACCGCGCGTGGCAACCAGACGCTGTTCATGCGCCGCGACGAGGTGTTCGCGGCCTGGGATATCATCGACCCGGCGATGAAACTGGTGGCAGGCAGGACACCGGCGCTCTATCGTTCGGGTACGATGGGACCGGCGGACGACCTTCTTGCCGCCGACGGCAGGTCCTGGATCGACCCTTATGACGACTGACGGCACGGGAACCGGGCCATGACACAGCTTCACGACCGCATCGCCACCGTTACCGAACGGATCCGCAGCCGCAGCCACGACCGGCGGCAGGCCTATCTCGAGGACATCGCGGCGATGGAGGAATCGCCCGACAGCGACCGCCGCGCCGTATCCTGCTCCAACATGGCGCATGCCGCCGCAGCGGCCGGCCCCGACCAGGACAATGTCCTGGGAACGGGCGGAGAGCTTGCACCGAATATCGGCATCATCACCGCCTACAACGACATGCTGTCGGCGCACCAGCCGTTCGAAAGCTACCCGCAGGTGATCCGCGCCGCCGCGCGGGCGGCAGGCGGCACCGCGCAGGTGGCGGGCGGCGTTCCGGCGATGTGCGACGGCGTCACCCAGGGCCGCCCGGGCATGGAGCTGTCGCTAATGAGCCGCGACGTCATCGCCATGGCAACGGCTGTCGGCCTGTCGCACGGGGTCTATGACGCGGCCCTGTGCCTCGGCGTTTGCGACAAGATCGTGCCGGGCCTGGTGATCGGGGCGCTGTCATTCGGACATCTTCCGGTGATTTTCGTGCCCGCGGGACCGATGACAAGCGGCTTGCCAAATGCCGAAAAGGCCGCTGTCCGCAAGGCGTTTGCCCGCGGCGAGGCGACCCGCGCCGACCTGCTCAAGTCCGAGGTGGCGGCCTATCACGGCCCCGGCACCTGCACATTCTACGGCACCGCCAATTCCAACCAGATGCTGATGGAGGTGATGGGGCTGCATCTTCCCGGCGCCGCCTTCGTCAACCCGCATGACGATCTGCGCCACGCCCTGACCGTTGCCGCCACCGAGCGTGCCATCGCCATCGCGCGGCGCGGCAAAGACCCGCGCCCGGTCGGCCGGATGCTGGACGAGCGCAGCTTCGTCAATGCCATCGTCGGCCTGCATGCCACCGGCGGATCGACCAACCATACGCTCCACCTTCCGGCAATGGCCGCCGCCGCCGGTATCACTCTCACCTGGCAGGATTTCGCCGACCTGTCCGAGGTGACGCCGCTTCTGGCGCGTGTCTATCCGAACGGTCAGGCGGATGTGAACCATTTCCACGCCGCCGGCGGCATGGGCTATGTCATCGCCGAGCTTCTCGGTGCCGGCCTCCTTGACGGCGGCGCGGCCACCGTGTCGGGTGACAGCCTTGCCGATTACGCGCGCGAACCTCTGCTTTCGGACAATGGTCTTGTCTGGCGTGATGCCCCGTCGACATCGCTCGACACCGACATTCTGCGCCCCGCTGGCGATCCGCACGCGCCGAATGGCGGGCTTCGCATGCTGGACGGCAATCTCGGCAAGGCGGTGATCAAGATTTCCGCCGTCGCCGAGGAACGCCGCCTGATCGAGGCTCCGGCCGCGGTCTTCGAGGACGAGGCGGCCGTGAAGGCCGCCTATGCGGCCGGCGAACTTGACCGGGATGTCATCGTCGTGGTGCGGGGACAGGGTCCGCAGGCCACCGGCATGCCCGAACTTCACAGCCTGACGCCGATGCTGTCCAACCTTCAGGACAAGGGGCATGCTGTCGCCCTCGTCACGGACGGGCGCATGTCCGGCGCGTCGGGCACCGTGCCGGCCGCCATCCATGTCATGCCCGAAGCCGTTGCCGGCGGCCCGATCGGACAGCTGGCCGACGGCGACATGATCCGTCTTGATGCGGTGGCCGGAACCCTGCAAACCGATGCCGAGCTGAATTCCCGCGCCCCGTTTGGCCCGACCAACAGCGCCCCGCAACGCGGCTTTGCCCGCCCGCTTTTCAGCGCCCTTCGCGCGTCTGCCGGTTCGGCCGAGCAGGGCGCCGGGCTGTATTCCCAGGAGAGCTGACAGATGCTGACCATTCCCCGGATTCTGGCGCTCGGCCCGGTGATGCCGGTGATCGTCATCGATGACAGCGACAAGGCCGTCCCGCTTGCCGAGGCGCTTCTGGAAGGCGGCATCCGCACCATCGAGATCACCCTTCGCACGCCGGCGGCGCTGGATGCGATCAGCGCCGTCGCCGGCCACTGCCCCGATATTACCATTGGTGCCGGCACGGTGAACCGGGCCGAGCTGGCGCAGCAGGCACGCGATGCCGGGGCCGCTTTCGCCGTGTCGCCAGGCACGACGCAGGGCGTGATTTCAGGCTGCCGCGCTGCCGGGCTGCCGCTTCTTCCAGGGGCAGCCACCGTGTCCGAGATGATGGCGCTTCAGGACGACGGGTTTAGCGCCGTAAAGTTCTTCCCGGCGAACGCATCCGGGGGCACCGCCTTTATCAAGGCGCTGGCCAGCCCCCTTCCGGGGGTGATTGTCTGCCCCACCGGCGGCATTACCCAGGACACGGCACCGGACTGGCTTGCCCTGCCCAACGTGCCATGTGTCGGCGGCAGCTGGGTCGCATCACAGGCGGCCATCGCCGATGGCGACTTCTCCGGCATTGCGACGCGCGCACGCGCCGCCGCCGCGCTCTAGCTGCCTATGAACGAGCCCCTGCTCACCGCCGCGCGCCGTGCGATCTCGGCAGGCTTTCTGGGTCTTGGGCTGTTCATGGGCATGTGGGGCGTGATGGTCCCCCTTCGCAGCGCCGATCTCGGTCTCAGCGAGCTGATGATCTCGGCCTTCCTTTTGATCATAGGGCTGAGCCTGTGCGCCGCCATCTTCCTTGTGACGCGGGTGAAGGCGCTCCAAGATGACGGCCAGCTGATACGATTTGCCGGCCCGGTCTATGCAGGCGGATTCACGGTATGCCTGGTGACCGGCTCGCTTCCGGTTTTCTTCGCGGCCGGCGTAGTGACTGGTCTTGCCGCCGGCTTTCTCGACGCCGGGCTGAACAGCCAGTCATCGCAGTGGGAGCAGAAAGCCCGGAAGCGCAGCATGTCGGG
>ENA-OSEY01001581-OSEY01001581.1-marine-metagenome-genome-assembly--contig:-NODE-1581-length-15486-cov-4.526900_pt1 | contig 15486 bp, 18 predicted proteins | sample MGYA00248465_ERZ534230 | MGnify/ENA primary metagenome ERZ534230 (study PRJEB26409, sample SAMN06344110) | marine metagenome | isolation source: Sea water from surface | place: Atlantic Ocean:Southern...
AAAGAGTAAAATATGTTAAAAAAACATATGATCTATTGAGAAAAAAAGGGCAGATAGTTGGACTTTTATTTGGCATAAATTTTCAGAAAGACGGCCCACCTTTTGGAGGAGATATAATGGAGTACCAAAAACTATTTGAACAAAAATATGAGATTAATAAACTTCAGATTTGCAATACCTCTATACCTGAGAGAGCAGGAAGCGAAATTTGGATGGAGTTAACTAAAAAAAGTTAATCCATTTGAGTCAATAGATCTTCAGTTAATTCCAAATTATGGTAAACTGCATTTACATCGTCATCTTCTTCCATCTTATCTATTAATTTCATTACTTTTTTAGCGTTTTCAACATCAAGTGCAGTTGAATTTAGAGGTAATCTCTGCAACTCTGTATTACTCACATCCCAACCTCTTTTTTCTAATGCAGATTGCATGGTACCATACTCATCAAAACTAGTTTGAATGATAATATCATCGTCCATTTCAGTTAACTCTTCTAGTCCAAAATCTATTAAATCCATTTCTACTTCTTCTAAATCAACTGCATCAATAGAATCTTTCTTAACTGTGAATATTCCTTTCCTTTCAAATAAAAACCCAAGAGAACCTTTTGTACCCAAGTTACCTCCGTATTTATTAAAAATAGATCTAACTGAAGCAACCGTTCTATTATTGTTGTCTGTTGTGGCTTCTACAAATACCGCTATTCCGTTAGATGCATATCCCTCAAAAGTGATTTCTGCAAGATTTGCGCCCTCTCCACCAACACCTTTTTTAATTGCTCTTTCTATAGTGTCTTTGGGCATGTTAGCCCCCTTGGCATTTTGGACCGCTAATCTTAAGGATGGATTGGTATCTACGTCTCCTCCGCCATCTCTTGCCGCTATAGTCAGCTCCTTAATAACTCGAGTAAAAACTTTTGCTCTCTTTTTGTCCTGAGCTGCTTTTCTATGCTTTATGTTAGCCCATTTACTGTGACCTGCCATGTTTATATTTTATGGCTTAAAAATAAAAATTATAGCGAATTATAACTTACAATCTGTTTATATGACGTTAATTTGAATAAACTTTAGTAGTGAAAAGAGAGACTATTAATTACAATGATCTTTACGCGGAAACAAAAGGACTACTTGACCAAACTGTTCCTTTATACACTAACTTAGGAAATTTTGCTGCTCTCTTAAAACATAAATCGAATTGGTTTTGGGTAGGTTTTTATGAAGTGGTAGGACAGCAACTTATTTTGAATGCTTTTCAGGGCCCCCCAGCTTGTGTAAAAATACCTTATGGAAAAGGCGTTTGTGGAAAATCATGGGAATTAGAGACATCTATTATAGTAGATAATGTAAATGAGTTTGAGGGTCACATCGCCTGTAATGAGGCATCCAAATCAGAAATTGTCATACCCATTTTTGATTCAAAAAAAAATATAGCATTTATTTTAGATATTGACCACCACACTTTTAATGCATTTAGTAAGAGAGATGAAATTGGAATCAAAAAGTCAATTAGCTTGATAGAATCCTTGTTATGAAATACATTAATTTTATTTTACTTTATTTTCTAGTTAGCTGTGCTCAACAAACTCCATTAACAGGTGGGCAAAAAGATGTTACTCCTCCACAATTAGATAGTTTGAGAACTCATCCTTCAAGTTTAGCTACATCTTTTAATGAAAAGGAGGTAGAATTGGTTTTTAATGAAAACATTCAAGTTGGAAATGGGAAAAGAGATTTAATCACAAGTCCTACCATTTACCAATTGGAAACTAATGTGGTTAAAAATAAATTAATCATAAAATGGAAAGATTCGCTAAGCATAAACACTACATACCAGATTTATTTTCCAAACTCTATTGCAGATTTAACAGAAAAAAATACGCTTTCTAACTTCAAATTTGTTTTTTCAACCGGAGATAAAATTGAGAATGGAAAATATGAAGGGGAAATAATAGAAATGCCTCACGATCAAAAAGGAGAGGGTTACCTTGTGCACCTAAAACACGTTAGCGATACGTTATTAAACTACAAAACATACAGTAATAAAGATGGAGTTTTTGAATTTGATTTCATTCAACCTGGTCATTACCTAATCGGTGGTTTCAACGATGAAAACAATAATTATGAACTTGATAGTTTAACTGAAAATGTATTTTTCAATATTGATACCATAACTATTATAGCTGATAGTTTGCTGAAAGGGAATCAAGTCAGCTTTAAACCAGTTCAAAAAGTAAATATTGAAAAATCATCTCTTGATCCATATGGGAAAATAACCTTGGAATTTAACCAAACCGTAGATTCCTGTTCCATACTTGATACTATTTCTCAAGTATCATTTCATTCTTTAAAAAAAGCTAAAACGCATACCTTTTTTATAAATGACACGCTAGACAAGTACTTCCTATTGGTTACTAGCCCAAAACAAAATTTCAGCAAAAAGATGATTTTAGCCAATACAGAAAAAAAACCTAAGGAATACCAACTCACATTTAAAGAAAAACAGGAAAAAAAATGGAAATTATCAAAGCGCTATCAACTGCATTTTAATCAATATTTAAAAGAGATTGACACCAGTAAAATAATCTTATTACAAGATTCTACAAAGTTAAAGGGACACTACACTCGCTCTGGTGAGATACTAACTATTGACCCCGGAAGATATGGTCAATTTAAACTCGTTTTATTACCAAACAGCATTATTGGCTTAAAATCCACCAAAGATGATACTTCTACCATTCATTTCAACATAAAAAAAGACCAGGAACTTGGAGAGTTGGAATTAATTATAGATAGTCTTATGTCATCTAATTACATATTAAACATCAGTAAAAATGACAAAATAGTAGACGAAATTTCTTTTAAAGGAAATCACTTTAAAATGTCTTTTAATAGAATTGATCCTGGAGATTATACACTTCAAATTATTCAAGATAAAGACAATAATCAGTACTGGTCTACTGGTGATATATTTGAGCAAATACAACCTGAAAAAATATTTCATTACGAAGGAAATATTAACATTAAAAAAAACTGGACTACATCAATAAAGTGGATGTTTAATACTTCAATGTAAACGTATCGGCATCCTGAAGTACTGGGAACTTTTTTCTAAATTCGTTTAGCTTACTTTTTTCACAAATCGTTTGGTCTATCATCGTTTTATCCAATTCAAATTGGTCCATTCTATTTCCTAAAAAATCAAATGTTCTAGATTGACCATTATAATGAACAAGATTGCCATCTGTTCCAACTCGATTTACACCAAATGTATAACAACTGTTTTCTATTGCTCTAGCTTTTAACAAATCTACCCAGGCACTAGATCTTTTGGCAGGCCAATTTGCAACGTATATTAGTATATCGTATTTATATTTTTTGTCTTTAATATGATTTCTGCTCCAAACTGGAAACCGTAGATCATAACAAATTAAAGGCATGATTTTCCACCCCTTAAATTCAATTATAATGCTACTACTACCGGAACTATAGGTTTGGTCTTCATTTGCCATTGAGAACAAGTGCCGCTTATCGTAATAATCAATTTGATCATTATGAACTACAAATAGTCTATTATAGTAATGTTTTTTTTCAATAACTGGTATGCTCCCCATTATCATTACGCCATAATCATTTGACATTTTTTTCATCCAACTCAGCGTTTTATCTTCTTTTTTTTCAGCTACTTTTTGAGCATTCATCGTAAATCCTGTTGTAAACATTTCTGGTAGAATGACCAGATCAGAAGGTGGGATGGTCTTAAATATTTTCGTCAATTGATCTAAATTTCCATCAATATTTTCCCAGTAAATATCCGTTTGTATGGAGGTAATTTTCATGATCAATTGTTAATTAAACCTTAAAAATAAACGATCCTACACAAAAATGGTTCGACTTTTGTACTTTTACCAGTAAGTGAATACCAGTTTTAAATATAGATTTCTCTTATTCTTTACACTTGTTTTTGCCATAAAACTCGTTTTTGGAATTAATAATGACACTATAAATAAAGTGGATCCAGAAAGTGGTAGAAAAACAGGTTATTGGATTATAACAGGTGACATGAAGCCAAAAGAAGGGTATGATGCTAAGAATAAAATTGAAGAAGGAGTGTATGTCAATAGCAGAAAAAATGGCATTTGGATTAAGTATTGGCCTAATGGTAATGTAAGGAGTAAGATTAACTATAAAAATGGTAGAACCAATGGAGCCTACACCACCTATTTTCAAAATGGAAATGTAGAAGAAAAAGGTAACGTAATTGCAGGTATGATGCAGGGTGAGTTTACTTTATTTTGGCCCAATGGAAAGCTAAGGCAAAAGAAGAAATTCAATTTAAATGGTAAAACCGATGGGCAAGTTGTTTACTATTATCCTAACGGAAACAAAGAACTTGTTTTTGAGTCTAATAATGGTATAGAAAATGGAAGCGCTTCATGGTATTATGAAAATGGAGACAAGAAAAAAGATTGCTTCTTTGATAATGGTACTGTACAAACTACTAAGCAGTATGAACTCCTTACTGAAATTACCACTTATATAGACGAAGAAATTGAAATGGGGCCAAAAATTAAAGGTAAGTTTAACAAAGCCAATAATGATCTTATTAATAATTACGGCAAAACCTATGACGAAAACAAAAATTTACTCATGGACGGAGAGTTCAAGAATGGATACCTATACAACGGAAGACATTTTATTTATGATGAGTTTGGACTTTTAGAGAAAATAAAAGTTTTTAAGAACGGTGTTTTCGTAGGAAATGGTATTATTGGAAAGTATATATAATTTAGCTACTTTTTCAATTTAACAGATTGTCAAATACAAAAAAACAAGAACTTCTTTTTTTGGGACTTTCAGGAATTTTTCTTGGCTCCCTAACCTTACTTAATGTTTTAGGTACATCTAAATTCATTGATTATTCATTTCATTTATTTAATCTAGACATTCCATTCGTGATTGCAATTGGGGTTCTACCATATCCATTTACATTTTTATGTACTGACTTAATTAGTGAATTATATGGAAGAAAAAAAGCAAATCAAGTAGTATGGATGGGGTTGATACTTAATGTATGGGTCATCTTTTTTGTCTGGATATCTGGAGTGTTAGATCCACCTGAAGTGCTCATTGACGGACTACCAAAAGTATTTTCAAACGGAGATCAAATTTTCATACCTCAAGAATATGCATTTTATCAAATTAGAAAATTAACAATGGGAGCCACTGTTGCTTCAATGGTCGCATACCTTTCAGCTCAATTTGTTGATGTACACATTTTTCACTTTTTAAAAACAAAAACCAGCGGAAAAAAACTTTGGTTAAGAAATAATGTATCTACCTTATTTAGTCAACTAATTGACAGCTTTGCTGTAATTGTTATTACCCATTTTCTTGTAGATGGGCTTCCAAAAGGAGAGGATGGTCAGTTAACCCACTCTTTAGTATATTTTATTTTTTCTGGTTATTTATTTAAGCTGGTAATTGCTCTCATAGATACTATCCCTTTCTATTATCTGACTAGAAAGTTTAAACCCTATTTTGAACCCATTTAAAGTAATTTCCCGATATCACTAACTAGCTTTTTCATTGCATTTTCATCAGTTCCATCGTAATAACCCCTGATGCGTTTTTTTTTATCAATTAATACCACATTTTCGGTGTGGATGAAATCAGCCTCACTTCCATGCTGGTAGTTGGGGTCATTGATGGCTGGTACAACCATATAATCTTTTCTTGCTAATCGGTATAATTCTTTTTTCTCGCCTGTTAAAAACCGCCAAGTTTCGTAATTAGCATCGTGTTCATTGGCATAATTATTCAACACGGAAACACTATCCATTTCAGGCCAAACCGTATGGGATAGAATCAATACATTATGATTTTTTTTATAAAAGTCATGCACTCTTTTGAGATTTTTTGTCATGATTGGACAAATAGAACCACATGAAACAAAGAAAAAGTCGACTATAACCACTTTGTTTTTTATTACGTTTTCCGATACTTCTAGACCGTGTTGATCAACTAAATTAAATGGTGAAATTTGATGATAAATACCTTCAGTCCCAATACCTCTATTATGAAGCGAGGAATCCACCAACTCAGGATTAATATCTCTAGGAGAAAGTATGGGTAATGTTTCCTTTTCAAAATCATTAAAAGCTACGAAATAGGTTACGACAATAGCTATGATTGTGATACCCAAAAAAATGACAACTCTTCTAATTAAATCCATCTAGTTGAATATAGATTTTACCTGTGTATTTACCTTTTTCAAATCCATCGTGAGCTTCTGGTAAATTTTTCCAATCAAATTTAAAATCTGCAACTGGTGTAATGTATTTTTGTTTAGCTAATTTGACCAATTCTTGCAGTACATATTGAAGCTTTTCTGGTTTTTGATCTGCAATACTAAGTAAATTCAATCCAATTACTCCTTGTGATTTCATCAAAAGAAAAACAGGGTGAAATTTGCCGATCTTAAAAAGTTGAAATAAAGTAAAAAACATTCCTTTACGCTTTTTTGATCGATCGGATATTCCATAAAAAACTAATTTTCCATTGGTGTCTAAAATGGATAAATCTTTTTTAACTGTGGTTCCTCCAACGGCATTAAAGGCAGCACTTACCTTTTTATACTCTGGATAATTATTCACTTCTGATTTATAATCCGTTTCGGTAGTAACTATGGGTAAATCCACCCCGTTTTTTGTTAAGTAATCTACTTTTTTGGGGGACCTTGTTAATCCAATGACTTTACAACCTTTCCACTTAGCTAGTTGAGTTAATGCAGTACCCACACCACCTGAAGCAGCATGTATCAGAACCGTCTCACCAGGATATAATTTAATTTCGTGACATAAAGCAAAATAGGCTGTACAATATTGGGTCGCTAAAGCTAAAGCAGCTCCGTTTGAGATTTCTTTTGGAATTTCAACAATGCCATTAATTACGGTTTTAGCATATTCTGCATAACCTCCAAAACGGGTCATAGCCAAAACCCTTTTACCGATCCATTTTTTGTTTTTAATGTTCTTAACAGCAACTATTTCACCTATAACCTCATAGCCTAGTATGCATGGTAATGGAGGTGCTGCTTTATATAATCCTTTTCTAGCCATGACATCTGCATAATTAAGACCAAAGGCGTGTACTTTTACGAGCAGTTCATTGTCTTTTAAAAGTGTTGGTTTTTCTACATCTACTTCTTTAAAAACAGAGCTAGATGGTGTGCCATATTTTACTAATTGAAAAGCCTTCATTTAATCCATTTTTGATGCGGATTCATAGTCTACATCAACACTTAACTGAAGTGATTCTGCTGCTGCAACCGCTAGTTGATCACATTTCTCGTTTTGTGGATGACCAGCATGTCCCTTAATCCATTTGAAATGAACTTGATGAACTCGAAATGATTTCAAAAATCGTTTCCACAAATCTTGGTTTTTTTTGGCCTTAAAATTCTTTTTTTCCCAATTAAAAACCCAACCTTTTTCAACCGCATCAACTACATATTTTGAGTCAGAATAAACTGTTACTTCTTGATGATGCTTCTTTAAGGCTTCTAATCCCACAATGACGGCAAGAAGTTCCATTCTATTATTCGTGGTTAGTCTGTAACCAGCGGATAACTCCTTGTAGTGTTTCCCGGCCATTAATACTACTCCATATCCACCAGGTCCCGGGTTCCCCTTTGCGGCACCATCCGTGTAGATATTTATCTTCATATGGATTCAGGATTTAATTCGGCACCACATTTTTTACAAAATAAGGCATCGTCATCATGGTTGTCATAGGAACAACTGGAACAAGCTTGTGTATTTAGTGACACTTTTGAAAGTTCAACCGAAATGAGACCAGTGGGTACTGCAATTATGGCGTAACCCAGAATCATGATTATGGATGCAAAAAACTGACCTAAAGCGGTCTGAGGAGCTATATCCCCATAACCTACTGTGGTAAGCGTTACTATTGCCCAATAGATACTTCTTGGAATGGATGTAAAACCATCTTTTGGGTCTTCAATTAAATAAATAATCGTTCCCATTAATATGACAATGGAAAGCACAACAAATAAGAAAACCACAATTCGTTGCCGTGTGGCTATAAAAGCATCTTTTAGGGCTTTTGCTTCTTTCACATATCGAATTAATTTTAGAATCCTGAAAATTCTAATTAGCCGAATTGTTCGGATAGTTTTAATGGATGAAATATTATTTGTATTTGCACCTATGGCAATGCCTAAGTATGAAGGAAGCAAGGCTAATAGATCAATTATACCATAAAAGCTTGTCATGTATTTAATAGGATTCTTAACTGAACTTAGCCTCAGTACATATTCTAATGAAAATATAATCGTAAAAGTCCACTCTGCTAAATCAAAGTACGATTGGTATTGGTTTCTTAAAGAGTCCACACTTTCAAGCATTACAGCAAGAACACTCAACAAGATTAGTATAAGCAAAGAAAGATCAAATATTTTACCTGCAGGAGTATCTGCTTCAAATATTATTTCGTGAATTTTATGCCTGAAATTGTTCATCATTTAACATTGAAATAATTTGTGGGAAATGCGTCATTTCCAGGGCATTTATTTTCTTTTTTAGTGAATTCAAGGATTCTTCTTCTGACAAACTTACCTCAAATTGCTTTATGATCTTTCCTTCATCATAATTTTCATTCACATAATGAAACGTAATACCACTTTTAATTTCTTTATTGGCTAGTACAGCATTATGAACACGATCTCCGTACATTCCCTTACCACCATAATGAGGGAGTAATGAAGGGTGCACATTAATAATACTGCCCTTAAAGTTCTGCACAAATTCTTCAGGAATCATTAATAAAAATCCTGCTAAGACAACTAAATCAATATTATAACATTGAACTAACTGTAATAAATATCCACTTTTGGAGAATTCTTTTCTATGAAATAAACGGCTATCTACATTAAAATCTTTAGCGTATTGAATTACTGGACTATTTGGATTATTCGTGGCTACTAAATTGATATTTATATCATCAATCTCATGAAAATGAGAAAGTATATTCTTCACGTTTGAACCCTTACCAGATGCTAATAATGCAATATTCATTAGAAAATTTCACGAAATATAAAGATTGATATTCACCTATTCAACTGTAGGAATTGAATAAGTTTAAAGTAAAGTATTTTGCTGAATACAGGAAATGTTATTTATTTGCACTCTAAATCAATTAAAACACATAATAATGTCAGACGTAAAATCTAAAGTAATCTCTATAATAGTTGACAAATTAGGAGTTGACGAAGGAGAAGTAACTAATGAAGCAAGTTTCACTAATGATTTAGGTGCAGATTCATTAGATACTGTTGAATTGATCATGGAATTTGAAAAAGAGTTCAACATTGCTATTCCAGATGAGCAGGCGGAAAACATTCAGACTGTTGGTGAAGCTATTTCTTATATAGAAGAGAATAAATAATATTCTTCTTTTTACAATAAGCAAGTAAATTTTATGGAAAAAAAACGAGTTGTCGTAACTGGGTTAGGTGCGCTCACCCCCCTCGGAAATACAGTAGATACCTATTGGGATAACCTGTTAGCTGGAAAAAGCGGAGCGGATTACATTACCAAATTTGATGCTAGTTTATTTAAAACACAATTTGCTTGTGAAGTCAAAGGATTTGACCCATTAGATATAATGGATAGAAAAGAGGTTCGAAAACTGGACCTCTTTTCTGTTTATGCTATGGCCACTACCAAAGAAGCATTTGAAGATTCAAAAATTAACTTAGAAACTGTTAATCTTGACAGAGCTGGGGTGGTTTGGGGGTCAGGAATTGGAGGAATGAAAACCTTTCAAGATGAATGTTTCAATTATAAAGACGGTGATGGATCTCCAAGATTTAATCCGTTTTTTGTTCCAAAAATGATTGTGGATATAGCTGCAGGCCACATTTCCATCAAATATGGTCTCAAAGGCCCAAATTACGTAACTGTTTCTGCTTGTGCGTCTTCTACAAATGCCATCATTGATGCATTGATGCTAATTCAACTAGGAAAATGTGACTTTATTGTAACAGGCGGTAGTGAAGCAGGTGTTAACATTGCGGGTATTGGAGGGTTTAATGCGCTGAAGGCGTTATCTACTAGAAACGACACCCCTCAAAGCGCTTCAAGACCATTTGATGCTACAAGAGACGGATTTGTTTTGGGTGAAGGGTCTGGATGTTTGATTTTAGAAGAATTAGAGCATGCCAAAGCTAGAGGAGCGAAAATTTATGCTGAAGTTATCGGTGGTGGACTTACCGCAGATGCTCACCATATTACTGCACCTCACCCAGAAGGTCATGGTGCTATCAGTGTAATGAGACAATCATTAGATGATGCAGGAATGAGTCCGGAAGAAATTGATTACATCAATGTACACGGCACGTCTACTCCACTTGGTGATATTGCAGAAACTAAAGCAATTAAGGAGGTCTTTGGATCTCATGCTTTTAACTTAAATATCAGTAGTACAAAATCAATGACTGGGCATTTATTAGGTGCAGCTGGAGCTATTGAAGCTATTGCTTCTATAAAAGCTGTGGAAAATGACATTGTACCACCTACTATTAATTTTGAGCATGAAGATGATCAAATTGACTACAATTTAAATTTAACACTCAATAAGGCGCAAAAAAGAACAGTTAATGCAGCACTGAGTAATACATTTGGATTTGGAGGACACAATACATCAATAATTGTAAAAAAATTCCATGATTAGAAGACTCTTTCAAAGAAAGAAACCTTCTATTTTATCCCCTTTATTTTTACACTTTTTAAACTCGTCATTGGATGTTATTCCAAGAGATGAAAAATGGTATGTTGAAGCTATAACTCATCGCTCTAAGAAAAGTTTTGATCAGCAAGGAAAAGATAATGAACGATTAGAATTCTTAGGTGATGCTTTTATTTCACTTGTGGTAGCCCACTACCTTCTTTTAAAATTCCCAAACAAAAGTGAGGGTGAATTAACACAGCTGAGAGCAAAAGTGGTAAGCAGAAATAATCTTAACAAAATTGCAGAGAAGCTACAATTAGAAAATCATATTGATTACCAAAAAAGTAAAAATACATACAAGTCTTTATTAGGAAATTGTCTAGAAGCACTATTTGGTGCTATTTTGTTGGATCAAGGCTATGAAAAAGCCAAGAGTTCATTTATTGAAAAAGTATTAAATAGCGTTGTAGATATTAATCAAGTTATAATAGAAAATAGAGACTATAAGAGTGAGCTTCTTATGACTTTTCAAAAAAAGAATCAAAAAATAGAATTTAAGGTTGAAAAATTATCTGCAGATAATAATAAAATAGAATTTATCGCTAGGGTGTTTTCGGAAGGCGTAATGTTAGGAGAAGGTGTGGGCAATTCCAAAAAAGAAGCAGAGAGAGAAGCGTGTAAAAAAGCCCTTACTTCGTCTTAACCATTTTTAAAAACCCCAGTTCCTTTTGATCTAAAAAACGCCATTTACCACGTTGTAAATCTCTTTTCTTTATACCAGCAAACTCAATTCGATCTAAATAAAGTAACTCTTTTTCAAAGTATTCCATTGTGCGTCTTATAACCCTGTTTTTTCCGGAATGTAGAGTTACAATTAATTGTGTTCTATCTGTTCCATTTTTTCCATAAATGGCGTCATCATATTTCACCGTTCCGTTTTCTAATTGTATTCCATTTTTCATGGCAGTTAAACAATCCGGATGAATACTACTAGACAATTGTATGATATATTTTTTTCGTACTCCGAAGCTTGGGTGAGTTAACCTTTTAGTCAAATCTCCATCATTAGTTAATATTAATAATCCCGTAGTGTCTCTATCTAATCTACCGACTGGGTATACACGTTCTTTACACGCACCTTCTATCAAATCCATCACCGTTTTACGATCGTGCGTATCCTTAACCGTAGTGATAAAGTTTCTTGGCTTATTTAGTAATATATACCTAAACTTTTCAGATTTTAGCACCTTATTGTTGTAAGTAACTTTGTCTTGATCATTGACCTTAATTCCTAGTGTAATAACAACTTGATCATTGACCTTAATTTTTCCATCCAATATTAGCTTATCTGCTTCTCTTCTTGAGCAAACACCAGCATCGGCAATGTATTTATTAAGTCTAGTCATATCCTTGGCTGAATAAGTGATGGAAAGTGATTAATTTTTTGTTTTCCCTTAAAATTAGAAACAAATATAAGGTCAAATCGAGGTTCTAAATCGATTTTTTTCTCTTTAATGTAACAATCCATTGCCTCCAACAGTCTTTTTTCTTGATCAACTGATAGGATATGGTTCAAACTAGAAAAGAATGTAGATCTTAACTTAACTTCCACAAAAACTATATGCTGCTCATATCTTAAAATAATATCTATTTCTTTTTTAAAATGCCTCCAGTTTCTCTCCATTAATACATATTTTTTATCTAATAAATAGTTTAATGCTATTCTTTCTCCTAGATGACCCATCTGATGTGTACTTTTCATTTTCATGTAATTTTATTGAACATTTTTCTTCAAGGTTTCTTTTAAAGATTAAATTTAGACTTCTAAAAATTACAATATGAAAAAATTAGTTCTTACTCTATTTACATTGTGCTGCATTGGCATATCATTTTCACAAATAAAAACACCTCAACCAAGTCCTTCGTCTACATTAAAACAAACGGTAGGTATAACAGAAATTACCGTCAATTACTCTAGGCCCGGAGCAAAGGACCGAACGATTTTTGGCGAACTTGTTCCCTACAATAAAATTTGGCGGACTGGAGCAAATAAAGCTACCGCAATCACATTTAAAAGTGATGTTATTTTTGGTGAAACGAAAGTGAAAAAAGGGACCTACTCTCTATTTACCGTTCCTGGTGAAAGTGAATGGGTTGTAATGCTTAATAAAGAAACTGAGCTTTGGGGCGCAGGAAACTATAATAAAGAAAATGAAGTTGCTGCGTTCAAGGTGGACACCAAAAAAACTTCCGATTTTACAGAATCTTTTACAATTGATTTTAACACATTTACTGCTTTTGGTGCCATGATGAATTTAACTTGGGAAAACACACAAGTGAGTGTGCCCGTAATGACATATGGTAAAGAAAAATTAGCTGAACAATTTAAAAAAGAACTTGTTGATGGGCCTGATGCTGGTCTATTTTACAATGGAGCACGATTTTATTTAGATAACGATTTGGATATAAATCTTGCTTTAGAATGGATAACTGTAGCTACAGAAAAAAGACCTGAAGCTTTTTGGATGCTTTACCAGCAAGCTAGAATTTTAGACAAAGCGGGTAGCAAAAAAGAAGCTATTCAGGCGGCTCAAAAAGTAATTTCTATTGCTTCTGAAAAAGAAGATGATTATGGATATATTGCTCGTGCTGAAAAATTAATAAAAGAATTGAAGTCTAAATAATTTTCTTTTGTCTAATTAAAGACTGCAATAGAAAACCAAAAATAACGACTAAACTACATCCAACGAGGTTATACCAAAGATAACCCATCTTAAGCCACACAGGTGGGTTCTCTAGCGTATTGAAATAGTGAATCACAATCACTATAATTTCAGCGAAAATGGCAGCATAAAAAACAGCATTAGCTTGGATTTTTTTAAAGTAAAACGCTACTATAAAAATCCCCAATATAGTGCCATAAAAAAGAGACCCTAAAAGATTTACTGCCTGAATTAGATTTTCAAATAAAGAGGCGGTTGTAGCAAAAACAATAGCTAGAACGCCCCATAAAAAAGTGAAATATTTTGAGGATTTTAAATAATGATAATCGGTTTTATTTTTGACCATAGATCTTTTGTACAAATCCACTGTGGTGGTTGAAGCTAGCGCGTTTAATTCGGATGCTGTAGAAGACATGGCAGCTGAAAACATGACTGCAAACAAGAGTCCAATAATGCCGTGGGGTAAATAATCCATTACATAGGACATAAATATGTAATCTTTATCATTGATTTCGGCAGTAGGATTGTTTGACTTCACTAATGCTTTAACATCTTCTCTTACCTCCATCATTTCATCTTCTAAATCCAATATTTTTTGATCTAATATTTCATCATTCACTTTTTTTGATTGGTTAGTAATCATGAGATCAATTGCTCTTTTTTTCTCTTCATGTAGCGTTGAAAATCTATCTTCTAGCTCAATAACACTCATTTTGTATTCTGACTTTTTTAGTTGCTCTAATTCTACTTTATTAAAGAAAACGGGTGGCGTATTATATTGATAAAACACAAAAACCAATACACCGATGAATAAAATAATAAACTGCATTGGTACTTTCAATAACCCATTCATAATTAGTCCAAGTCTGCTCTCAGATAAAGATTTCCCAGTAAGGTAACGTTGAACCTGAGACTGATCTGTACCAAAATAGGAAAGGAAAAGAAATAGTGCGGCCGTTGTACCAGTCCAAAAATTATAGCGATCATCCAAATCAAATTCAAAATTGATTAGGTTCATTTTCCCCATCTTTCCAGCAATAGTCATGGCGTCAATTAATCCAATTTGCTCAGGTAACATATTTAATACAAGAATACCAGCTAAAATCATTCCACCCATCATAACGGCCATTTGCTGTTTTTGGGTTTGGGTTACAGCTTTTGTGCCTCCAGACACAGTGTAGATAATCACCAGCACACCGATAAAAATATTAGTTAAAGTGAGGTTCCAGTGTAATAAAGTAGATAAAATTATAGCAGGTGCATAAATGGTTATACCAGCTGCTAAACCTCTTTGAACTAAAAATAAAATAGCAGCAAGAGTTCTTGTTTTTAAATCAAATCTTGACTCTAAGTATTCATAGGCCGTATATACTTTAAGCCGATAAAATATGGGGACAAATGTGATACAAAGAATGACCATAGCAATGGGGAGACCCAAATAGAACTGCAAAAACCGCATACCGTCCGTATAAGCCTGTCCAGGAGTAGAAAGAAAAGTGATGGCGCTAGCTTGAGTGGCCATTATAGAAATGCCAATCCCCCACCACTTTGCATCATTATTTCCTTTTAAAAACGAAGATAAATCCTTAGATCCTCTTGTTTTCCACACACCATATCCCACGATAGTAAGAAGTGTGCCAATTAAAATAAACCAATCTAGACTACTCATGAGAAAGCTAAAGTCAGTGTATACAGCAAAACAACTGTAAAGAACAAGAATACCAAAAGCAAAAAGTACCACCCTTTCCAGCTTTTAAAAACAGGAGGTCTTTCAGAGTCATTCATGAGAAAGAGAAATTAAATTAACTAATAATTTATAAGCACCACTAACCCCAGCAGGTAACTCTCTAAAAAAAGAAATCCCAGTATATACATAGTTTCCTCTTCCGTAAGGAGCAATTAATAGCCCTCCTTTTTTGGGCTGTTCCCCCGTGTCAGACCAACTTAATATGGCCTGGTACTCTTTGCTCCATCCATCAGGGAAATACAATCCACGTTCTTGAACCCAGTTGT
>ENA-OSEY01001583-OSEY01001583.1-marine-metagenome-genome-assembly--contig:-NODE-1583-length-15484-cov-4.067826_pt1 | contig 15484 bp, 20 predicted proteins | sample MGYA00248465_ERZ534230 | MGnify/ENA primary metagenome ERZ534230 (study PRJEB26409, sample SAMN06344110) | marine metagenome | isolation source: Sea water from surface | place: Atlantic Ocean:Southern...
CAAGGGTCGCGTTGACGACCTTGAGGCCGGCGTTGGCGAACTGGCAGCTACTCAGTTCTCCACTACCACCAAGCTCAAGGGCCAAGCCACCTGGGTGTTCGGAGCCAGCCGCTTCAAGGGATCCGCGTCCCGGCTGCGTTCGGAGAGCAATGAAGCGTTGGGCGGCACCACGTTCAACTACGACCTTCAGCTGGGGTTGGCGACCTCCTTCACCGGCAAGGATCAATTGACCACGGTGTTGCGTGGCGGCAATTTCGACGGAGACGGCAACGTTTTCGGCAGTGGCGGGCCGTCGGGGCTGGCCACCTTGGAAACGGCGTTTCAGGAGGGTGATCGCCCCAATCTGGTGGCGATCGACAAACTCTTCTATTCCTTCCCGTTGGGGGATGAGATCACCATCACCACCGGCCCGATTGTTGGCCAGGAAGACATGCTCGCGATCTGGCCGAGCGTCTATCCCAGTGATCCGATCCTCGATGTGCTCACGGTGAATGGAGCTCCGGGGGCCTACAACAAAAACAAAGGTGCGGGCGTGGGCATCAGCTGGGCCGCGGAAAGTGGAGCCCGCGCGTCGGCCAACTATGTGGCGGCCAATGGTGCATCAAGCGACACCCGTTCCGGTGGTTTCGCCACCGACGAGGCGGGCGGCACAGGCACCCTCCAGTTGGGTTGGGAGGGTGAGAACTGGGGTGTTGCTGCCCTGTATTCCAAGGTTCAGAACGGTCAAGACCTGATCGTGTACGCCACGCCCTTCGTCAAGGATCGCTTCAGTGATCGGGGCGTGACCCACGCCTATGCCCTGGGTGGTTTCTGGCAGCCGCTGGAGAGCGGCTGGCTTCCTTCGCTGTCGCTCGGTTGGGGCATCAATCAATCCGACACCCAGCGCAAGGGCCAGGTGAGGACCAGTCAGTCCTGGAGGGCTGGGCTGCAGTGGAACGATGTGTTGATGGCGGGGAACAACGCCGGAATGGCTGTGGGCCAGCCTGTTTTTGCGACCGATCTGCGTGGTGGTGACACCCCTGCTGATGGTCAATTCATCTGGGAGTGGTGGTATCAGTTCCAGGTCACCGACAACATCAGCATCACTCCGGCGCTGTTCTACCTGTCGCGACCCATGGGTGAGCTCACACCGGACGGCTCAACCTTTCAGCAACTGGGTGGCCTGATCAAAACGACATTTGTGTTCTGAGCCGAGGGTCCCTCCATTTGATTCGAGGTCAACCGAGGCTGACCATTGCTAACGGCATCTTTGTCTGCGTTCTTGCCATCTTTTTTGTATCAGCGCTGATGTAAGGGTTTATTGACCTGAATGACGAAACCAATAAAAAACCCCCATCTCAATGAGATGAGGGGTAAATCAGAAAAGGCAGATCAATCAGGCACTGACCTTGGAATTTCCCATGTTGTCAAGCGCTTCAGAAACGCGCTTGAAGTTAAAGCCCATACCGCGTAAGGCATGCCAAAAATGTCCTTGCAGGAAAAAGAATGCAAGGTAGAAGTGCGTATTGGCCAGCCAAGCTCGGGCTGAGTGGGCACCACCCTCAAGAGCAGTTGTGTCGCTGAAGTAGGGAGAGAAGGCGAAGTTCAATTTCAATGGATCGCCATACAACTCAACGGGGTAAATTGTTGTGTTTTGAGCACACCAAATGGCGGTCACAAATCCCATCAGAGCTACACCAGCAAGCGAGTAAGACAGGATCGATTCGCCGTTGTAGATCAAGACCTTTTTGAAGGGTCCGAAAGGGCTGGAGATGATATGCCAAACACCACCAATCGTGAGAATGAAGGCCAAAACAGCATGGCCACCCATCACGTCTTCAAGACTACTGATGGAGAGAAAATTAGCCTGATAACCCCACACCATGCCGAGGTCAATATTTGGTTCAACCTGTCGAACAGCTCCGATGGCGCTGTCGTAAATTCCATGGCGCTTTGCCCATTCAACGAAGGCAATGGCTCCGAGGCCGAGAAAAATCAGGTGATGCCCCAGGATGAACGTGAGCTTTTTGCTATCACTCCATTCAAAGTGAAACTTTTGGGCGCGGCCTTCAGCCTCTGAAAGGTCCTTGGGCGCTCGAAGTGTATGCCAGATTCCAGCTGCTCCAAGAACAGCAGATGAAACCAGATGGAATGCTGCGATCGCGATGAGGGGTTGTTGGTCAACGATTACAGAGCTTTCCCCTACGCCGAAGCCAAGGCCGGCGAGATGTGGAATCAAAATCAGCCCTTGTTCTCCCATTGGCAGTGTTCCGTCATAACGGGCCAACTCAAACAAGGTGAATGCACCTGCCCAAAACATGATTAAACCTGCATGGGCAGCGTGGGCTGCAATGAAAGAACCGCTGCGCTTCGCGACTCCTGCATTTCCAGCCCACCAGTCATAACTGACTGATGAACTTCCGTAAGACTGCATTTTCAAAAAGATGCGGCATAAAAAACATAATGAGTGCTGTCTGTCGAATAAATCTGCTTTTACATAGCTTTGCAGGGGTAAGTCATATTTAACCGGTCAAAGAGTCATTTGATTCGAGTACTTTGTGTTTAATCTATTGATCAATTGATGTGGATCATTTGATCTTCTGGATTGAATTCTTTGAACTACCCAATGAAATTATTTTGCTTCGACAAGAGAGTTCATCTGACATCTGATTGCAGCCAATTGATGGCAGAAGTTGTATCAAATATACCCGCGCAAAGAATGCAGTACTTTCTGTATTGACTTGGGTCTGCATGATTTGCAGCTTCGTACAAACCATGCTTCAGCCACACATGGTTTGTTTATTAAAGATCTATTGAAAAAAAATCTACCTCCCGGAATTACCCACGAGAGATAGATCGCTTTGAATTTGCCGAAACCCGTCCAAGGTCGACACGGTAATTATCCTGCTCTGCGATGCCTTGAATGTTGGCAACGCATCAATCGAGTGTTAGATCCTGAACATCTTTCAAGTCAAATGATCAAGGATCAGAGTGGCTGTCTTGCTCAGAGTGTTGCCCACTCAGACGGCAACACACTATCGATGATCTTGAAGCTTTTTCCCCCATCGGGCTGAAGGATGTATGCGATTCCTTGCGGTTCAGGATAAATTCCTGTCACGGCTTCAAAAGGATCATCATGTCCGATAATGACTTTGTTGGTTCCTGGTAGAGGTTGACGCGTTAATAAAGGCATGACATTCTTTTTCATCAGTTCAACATGACTTTTGGTGTAATCCTCATAAGGTAAAAAGTTTAAACGGGAATCTTTTTGGGTCCATTCTCCAAATGCAAGGTTTGCTGTTTTCCAGGACCGGCAATACTCACTAACAATAATTTCACCGACTGGGATCTCCTTTGCAGCAAATGCCATGCCAATCTCGTAGGATTCTTTGATGCCCTGAGTGCTCAGCTTTCGCTGTGAACTGCAATCATTAAGGCTCATCAGAGGATCAGCTTGGTCTGCGTAATCCTTCACCGTCGTTGCATGACGAAAATAAATGACATATCCTCCATCCTTGAGTGAAGCCAGCAACACTGATTTCCCAATACTCGGTTCTGAACTCAGACCAATGCTTGGTGTTTTGGTATTTTGGTCCGCTGTGGTTTTAGCCTCACCATCATTAGAGGAGACACCAGATTCACTATTGAGTCCGCATGCACTCAAAAGCAATACAGTGAACAATGGAATAAAAATTTTAGACATGAGATTGGTGGTTGAAGTGCTTACTTTGCTTCAGTAAAGCCAGAGTTTTGTTATTCCTTGTTTAGGAGTTGAAGACGCTGCTTTGGCTGTCACTTTTTCTTTAAGTTTGCTCATGCCCATTCGTTTTTCGCCAAATGCTTTGTAGAGAAGCAGAACCGAGCTGTTCATTGTTGGAGTAGATGTGATTTTGCTTCCGTAACTTTTCAATTCTAATAGGGACATAGGAAGTCTAAAGTTATCTCAAAAATAAATGTTTAATTTATGTTCTTGTGTGTCCTCTGAACTCAAAGCATGTTGACGCTCAATGACATTTTCAATTGTGGTTCGATGGGCTTCTGCAATTGCATCAACAAGGCCTATCGGCCATTCCGACCCGCAGCGCATCTGTGCTTCTAATACCGATACGTCAAGTTTTGACAACCGGGATGTTTTTTTTGACATTGTGTTGATGGTGAGAAGTAGAAAACATCAACGCCAGTTATTGATGGGCAAAGATAAGACCAATCAATTGTTCTGGTTTAGGTTAAAACGCCACCTTGGCTCTTCAACCTGGAGGGAAGAAGAGCCAGATGGCGCCCAATGAGACTGACATGATCAGAATCATTGTTTGAACAGCTCCGGCTGGAGTGAACTGTCCAACCAAATTTTCGCGTTGTGAATAGGTCCATGTCGCTCACATGTCGTAGTACTACGTTTGAAATGATGCACTCCCGTGTGAGTGATGCTATTTTTACAAGGTCTGAAATTTGTAATTATATTGAATAGATCGATCTGTAAGTATTACGCTACCTTAATTTAATGGTTTAAGTATTTTCTTAACATAATTTATTAGCCTATTATTCAGTGTGATTCTGAACGATTTATCCTTGATCATTTGCTGCTATGATGATAATTGGTGCTAGCCATTCTGCAATTATGTGCAGCCTTGCTCTTTTGTTTTGAGTGTTTGATTCGCGAGCCGCTCTTCTACCAATTGTCTAAAATCACAATAATCTATATCTTCCGTGTTTTTGTCGAGCATGATTTCCTGCGCTTCTCTCATTAAATACTCATAAGTGGCCGTGTCAGTCGTTCTGTTAGCGAGGTCAATGATGTGTGCGAAGGCTTCAATGTTAGTCAAGAATAGATCGCTGCTTTGCGTAAACTAGCTGCTGCTGAATCAGGCTGTGTCCTAAATTCTACTGATCGATGTTTGTATTGATTAATTAGTGTTGATCAGTCATGGCACAGTGATGTGTTTCATGTGTTGGTCTATATTCGGTTCTCGCTGTTGGTTTTTTGCCCAAAATGAATTGCTCAAGGCATGCACTCGCCCATGCTTTGATAAAAAAAATGATAACCAAAGTTTATTTGAGACGAGATTATTTGGTGTGTGCCGTTTTGCAAGTATTATATTTTTCTTCTATTTTATTTCGCGATGAAGAGTCATCCTGTTGAGTTGTGGGCAGAATTTCATCAGTTCGAGCCTTTCAGGATTGTTTCTTCGGTTTTTAGTTGTTGTATAGCGAGAGACTCCAGGACTGCGTTTTTCAGCAGCAGTTGCTGTTCTGCATTCGGTGCATTCGAGTGTAACAATGATGCGAACGCCTTTGCTTTTGGCCATAATAATTCAGTGTATTTCTGGGAGTAAGCAACTGGACTGACTCCCCTGGTTGAGTAGAGGAGCCAGTTGTAACCCCAGCGCGATGACCCGGATCAGCCATCGGATGAAGGTGCCTCGCGAGAACCTTCAAATGCATATTGGCTGGTTTTTCTCAGAGTGCGAGTACAAACTATCTAATCTCATCTGTCAAATGAATCGATAACTGGTTTTCTTCTCCTCTGTGCCTTTGGTCTCTCCCCCTGTCTACTCATTGGGGAGGAGTCAGTGGTGTGACCAGCTTGAATTGGGCCTGAATACAACCCTTCAAGCAGATGTTACGCGTGGATTTCTTTGACTGCTTCAATCCATTTCATTTGCACGCCAGATGACCTCAGTGGGCTCGTCAAATTAGCTTTGGCATTTTTGCAATGCAATTACGCTGATCTGACTCCCCGCATCGTCAGAAGGGAGTCAGTGGTGTTATCAGCGCCCAATGGTGATTGCCCCCACCATTGGTTGGAGGTTTCCTGCGACGGAACATCCATGATTACTATGAATGGGTATATGGATGTTGCTGCTCCAGATGATGCTGACTGGTGAATCAAATGAGCCATTGAAAGGTGGTTGGGAGCCAAATGCTGAACTGACTCCTTTCCTTCAAAAGAAAAGTCAGCCGTTTGCTCGCTGACTAGTCGCGGCTCACGTTTTTCTGACTCCCCCGGTTGAGCAGAGGAGCCAGCTGACACTCAGCGCCCAATGGTCATCACTCCATTGGATGGTGGAGGTCCTCCAAAGTGACAATCTCACCGACCATGGCTACTGCTTGTTCTTAAGAACAGATAGCTGGGATCCTATGAGCCGCGCAAACGTGCACAGTTGTTCACCAAAACACTGGACGAGTTGTGTTCACTGGTTGATCTTCCGGGGCTGGAGCTTTAATCCTGTTGTCTATCCGCAAAGGCGAAAACAGCAGAAGGTTTCCGGCAACCAGACCTGCTGTGACAACAATCGCAGCAACTACTTCAAGCATCTCAGTGGTTTTGTTTTGCGAGGTCAAGTCACCCGTCAAACGCTGAACTGACTCCCCGTCCGCCAAGAAAGGGAGTCAGCTTTCTGGACAGCGCCCAATGGTCCCTACAAAAACCATGGGATGGAGGTCTTGTGGACTCCGAAGACAGAATCACCGTGTCGCGTGCACACCGCGATACAGATGAGGCGATAGCAGTTGCCAAATGAGTCGTCACAATGTTTTGGGAAGTCAAAACGCTGAACTGACTCCCCCGGTTGCGAAAGGGAGAGTCAGTACGGTTTTCAGCGCCCAATGGTCATTGGAGAAACCATTGGATGGAAGTGCCCAGCAACGGAACTCCCAAAAACACGATCGGTGCTGTCGTGGGCTGCGCTTTGTCAGATGAGGCTATGGCAGCGACCAAATGAGACGGAGTCCTAGATCACCGTGGTCTTAGCTGCAGCTGATGATGCGCCACAACGCCATTGAGGCTAAGGAGACGATACGGACACGGGCTGGAGATGTTGCTTGCCAATACTCAGAGAACGCCGATCTGACTCCCTCCTTAGGAAGTAGAGGAGAGTAAGTGGTGTTATCAGCGCCCAATGGTCATTACTCCATTGGATGGAGGCTGTGCTTCGTTCCAGTCAAACTATCTTCTCGGAAGGTATTGCTTGCCGTTCCAATGGTGCGACAGCGACGTCCAAAAGATTCGCTGAAATGTTTCAACGACTGAAAACGCTGTGCTGACCCCCCCGTTGAGGAGAGGAGTCAGGCCGTCACTTGCTATGTCAACGCCGGACTGGATAAGCGTAGACACACACAGCGTCCAATGGAAATCGCCCCTCCATTGGATGGAAGATCCATGCGACTGAACTTCCGCAGACACTTTCACTCCTGCTGGGGGTTCAGTGCAGTTCAGATGAGCCAGTGGCAGTGACTAAATGAGGCGCACCAATGTTGTGGCAAACCATAACTCTGAACCGCCTCCCCAGAAAAAGAAGAGCCAGTGCTTCCTGCCAGTTCCCAACGCTTGCAGTTACCCGTTTCGGCAAGCCATCCCAACATTCGCGTAGATGCCATCAATAGGGCAATGCGCCTTAATGCCGATGACTTTGTGCCCTCTAGGCACAAAACTGAATGCATCGAGATCGGAGGCGTTCATGAGAGACGACGGTCCAACCGAGCAGATCCAAGAAGCAGACTGACTTTCTGGCCCCTGCTCCAACAGTCTCAAAAATGACCTGGGTTGGTCGTTTGGTTAGGTACACATCAGATACGTCACGCCATTCGACGCTCCACTTGCACCGTCTCAGGTGCCCTCGGAGAAAACGACCCAACACCTAGAGCAAATCGCCCCAGGGTGCCTCTAGCCAGAAGCTTCGACCCTTCCTCTATGGGCATTAGATCCTGCGCCTGAAGCAAAGGCCGAAAAGCTAAAAGTAACAAGCGATACATAATTTGAGAGCTTTTGTAACCGCACAAACACGTTCTTGGTGTTACAAAAAGAGCGCCATCGGCTCTTCTGTCATGTTCGAAAAGCTTGTTGTAGTTCAGCTTGGCGCTCTCCTCTTCGCCAACACTCACGATCACGGGACGGAATGGGTGAAGTGGGGAGGGATCGTCGTTTCTATTGCAACGGTCGTTGTGGGTGTAGCGACTTGAAGCTGGACGGCTTCGACTAACCCTGCATGGGCGAGCTAGGCCGTCTCTTCCACGTGGTAGGGGCGGCATCTTTTTTGCAAAGTAAATCGTTCAGCATTAGTTTTCTGCATTAAATAATCTGGATTTATGTATTTGGCTAAGCAAATATAAAAGTCGGATTCTATTAACTTGGCTTGCGTCAAGTCTGCTTTACATTATCTGTAGATTTAACTTGCTACAGACGCATAAATGAGACGTATCAGTGCTCTTGGAGACCTTCATATGTCAAATAAGAGCAAGGAGTGTAAGGCTGATATCTATTATGTATTAGCTCTCTTGGTTTTATGCGATTTACCATTGTTTATGCGTCTGCAACTGGTCATACAGAAGACATTGCGGAAAGGTTGAAAGTGCTTTTGCCTGGATCGGAATTAAAAGATCTTGACAGAATAGACTTTACGAAAGAGCTGGAAGAGTCTGAGGCACTTGTTTGCTGTACTCCAACGTGGAATACGGGTTCTGAATCGAAGAGATCCGGTACAACATGGGATGAGCATATTGAAAATATTCCTCGTTTATCTCTAAAAGGTAAGCCGATTGCGATTGTGGGTTTAGGTGATTCTGCGGCCTTCAGCAAGTACTTTTGTGATGCAATGGAAGAGCTTTATAAATCATTTGAATCTGCTGGAGGCCGGATGATCGGCCATGTATCAGTTGAGCAATATATCTTTGATGATTCCAAGAGTATTGTGGACGGTATGTTCTGCGGTCTCCCGTTAGATGAAGATAATGAATCTGAAAAAACCGACGAGCGACTTCAGTCTTGGGCCAGACTAATTATGCAGGAGGCGATTATATAAACGTGTGAGGGCGCAATGATTGATATATCAAAGCTCAGTCTTATTACTAGATTTCCTCATTCGTAGTTGAGCTACTATCATGATTCATGTTAAGTTTCTCCTCTATAAAATTAACAGGTAATCCGCCAAAAATAGCAACAAGAACTGGTGTTAATGCCATGCTGACTACCAACAAGCCAATTGGCTGTTGTGTTGATTCGAGAATGGCTATAACCAAAACTCCGCTGCACATAAGTGTGTAGAGTGAGAAAATAAATATCATCTTAAATGAACGCTTCATGGTTACTTTGAGCTTGTAGAAAAAATACTTGGTAAAGAAGGATGATTAGGTGTTGTTAAGCTCTTCGGCTCAGCGGTCAATCGCTGATCTGACTTCAGCATCGTCAAAGAGGGAGCCAATGGTGTTTCGAGGCTCTGCAAAAAGCATTACTTGCGGATGGATGCTCTCCCTTTGTAATGAGGCAATGGCAGCAGCCAAATGATCGTCGCCTATGTTTCGACGTGTTGACCTCAATAGTCAGACAACGCTGCACTGGCTTCTCACTGAAGCAGAGAAGCCAGTGACTGTTCAGCGCCCCAATGACTGTGGATAGGCCATTGGATGGAAAGCCCTAACGGCAGAACTTCCATAAATATTATTACCTTTGCTGTGAGTTGAGTACCAATCAGATGATGTAGAGGTAGTGATCAAATGAGTCTCACCAATTTCGCCAAAGACGCTTATTTGTGCATACCTCAGCCTTGACCCTGAGGACTAGTCCCGTAGATGATATGACTCAACACCAGTACTATGCCAATGATTGGCAGTACGATAGGGATCATGGATCAGGATCTATCTATGTCTATATGTTTACTACCGCATTAGCGGATCGCAGAGGCAAACTTTACTTTGCTGTGTTCATGCGCCAGTAACGCTTAACTGACTCCCCCCGTTCAGAAGAGGAGTCAGTCCCTGAACAGCGCCCAATGGTCATCACTCCATTGGATGGAAGTGCTGTGCAACAGAACTTCCAAAGGCATTGTCACCCTGGCCATGAGCTAAGTGCAGTACAGATGAGGTGATAGCTGCATCCAAATGCACGTCAGATATGTTCCGAAATGTCTGTTGCCAATGCCCTAGTCAAAGCGAGAGAAATTAATGGCTTTGATATGTCGTCATCACACAGTAGAACAATTATTAGCTCTAAGAGTTCAGTTAAAGTTTAGGTGCGATTAAATCAGCCCTAGTATTGAGAAAAGACCTCTGCTCAGAACTATTAATAATAGAATAGATGTGCTGGTGATCAGGTTTAGTGATGCCAGCTGAAAAATAATTGGGCTTTCCATTTGTTCATTAGGCCCTTCAATTTTTTGTTTTCCAACGGGTTTGTCCCAATAGGCAAAGACCAGCCCTTTTTTGGCCTCTAGTTTGTTGCGTGTGTTGAGTGAGCCGTAGCCAAACTCACTAATTATATTCTTTTGTTGCCTGATTTTTTTGCTCTCATTTAGGAAGATCGACTGAATCCAATCGCTGTGTGTTCTGATGCCAGTGACAACCCAGAAGATTCCGGTTATGCCTACAAGAACATTGAGAATGTCCATTCGTTTAAAAATTATATTTTCGCTGACTGACCTCGCGTCAAGAAAAGATTTTGTTACTTTTAATGCCCCAAATGTTTCTATGCAAAGTAAAAATGTGCCTAATTGGCCTGCTTTAATTACCCATCATCGCTTTTCTGATTAAACGTAAGCAATACATTTCCCCTTTGCTCGCCCATCTAAAGCATGCTGCTCAGCTTCATTAGAGAGATAATATGATAATTGGAAATTAACTCTCTATTTTCAAGGATTCGAGTATTAGTTATTTATTTGAATATTTATTGCGATTATTTCTTTATTGATTGATGTACTTTTGGCTGACTTTTAGTTGATTTTGAATTTCTTTTTGCTGGCTGGTTTTACGGTTCGCTTTGAGGAGTTTTGTCTGCGATTGTGATGTTAGGTTTATCTTCGGGTTTTTTATGTTGGGCCTTTTCTTTTACTTCTTTTTCGTCAGGTTCAGGTCTCTCCTTTTTGACTGTCGGTTTTTGCGTTTCGCTTTGAGAAGCTTTTTTTGTGGTTGTGGTGGTAAGGTTTTCCTTTATTTCTTGATTCTGGCTCTTTTCTTTTATTTCCTTTTTTTCAGGTGCAAGAGCTTCCTTTTTGACTGCTGTTTTTTGTTTAGGCTTAAGCTTACTTGCATCTAGCGAACTTTCCCCGAAACTCTTATATCCTAGAAAAATTAGTCCACCAACCACTGGGATCGAAGTAATTCCGCCCATTGCAATTTCAAATCCGCTCAACGCCATAGCTCATTTGCCGTGATGACTAATTTTATTATTCAACGGCATTTGTGCATTGCACTTTAAAAAATTACCTAATTCTGTATCAAATGGTCTGCGTAACATGCCTTTTGTGATCGAGGGGTGTGCCGATTACATTCGTTGGTCGTATGCATTGTTTTTGTCGTTATTTCTTTGATGTCTTTAATAATACAATATCACTTCAAATTAATTGGCCTCTCTTTCTGCCAGAGCTCGCTTGCCATTCAAGCCATCAAGTCAAAACTCTCGGGTTGACTCAATATCACCTTCTCGTCAACCCTGTTCCGATCGAGCAACTGATGTGACGTCAGAAATAATTGAAAAGTGCTATCGGCAAATCTATTTTTATGCGATGAGCTGTGACCGTGATCGGTTTTTAGAATCACAGCTTAGGTCTGGTTCTATCAGCGTAAGAGATTTTATAAGAGGACTACTACTCTCGGATCGCTTTTACAGGGGCTACGTTGAATGCAATGGGAACGATCGAGTAGTTGAGCAGGTCATAGGCCGTGTTCTGGGTCGACCTATTTACGGACCAGATGAAGTGAATTCTTGGTCCATTGTTATTGCTGAACAGGGATTTGCAGCTTTTGTCGATGCCATCCTGGAATCTTCTGAGTATTTTGACAAATTCGGCATCGATGGAATTCCTGAACAAGTAAATCGTATTTTGCCAGGACGCTCTCAAGGTGAGATGCCTATCTATCAGCGTCTTCCTCGCTACGGAGAAAGTTGGCGTGACCGACTGATTCGTGACCAATTAATGATCTCTGTAGATGCCTTCAATAAAATCAGTCGTCCAATGACAGTATCCCGTCTGCTTTATGAAAAGCCTGAGGGTCGTCTTTACAAGATTTGGCTTGTCCTCTTGTTTGTTTTAGGTGCTGGAAGTGTTTCTTTGATTCTTTTAGTCTTTCGTGAGATGTTTACGATTTGAATTCGATATTGAGTTAAATCAAAATCATGTACATTTCGGAGAAATCTGTTGACGCTGCTTTTTCGGCTAAATCATGTAATTGCATTGCTTTTCGCACTGGTCGAGAGCCTTCTTTGGGTGGAGTATTGCGTGAAAAAGCAGTTTGGGTTGATGAGTCTGACTGCATTGGTTGTCGTTACTGTGCACATGTGGCCTCTAATACTTTTGTCATGGTCCCAGAAACAGGCCGTTGCCGTGCTGTGCGACAGGATGGCGATGCACTAGATCGAATCCAGGAGGCGATTGATACCTGTCCCGTTGATTGTATTCATTGGGTCGACTTTGAAGATTGTTCTGACGGCTCATAGATATGAGTGATGTGAATTCCTCGGTTCTTCTTCAATTGAAGAAATAAGGTACTATGAATATGTTTAAGGGATGCGCTGATTGATTTTTTGATTTATAAAGCTGGGAATATATTGTCGTCGCAATGCAAATCACAAGCCAGCTTTGCGTCTGTGACCCCTGTGGCTGAAGTGCAAATCCAGATAAAGCCATAGAATCAGAAGGCAAGATCTACTGCTCACATCCATTTGCTAATGGTTTTGCTGGTGATGAGTAATGTTGCTCTAGTTGTAATTGCTGCTAATTATTCGCAGCAGTCACATCCTTGCAAGTCGCTCACTCTGCATTCTTCCAAGGGAACTACCGATACACAGCTAACTACTTCTGAATCCCTAAGTACTCGAACTTGAATCCCACCATTGGTTTCTTCTACTAATTCAAGAGCTATGCCAACCAATTCTTCACCGTTGGCATTCTTGTAATTCAATATCACAAGCCGTTGAAGTGTTTTTGAATTCAACACGGGTGTTAAGGATACTTGGAATGTTGGTTAACGCTGTACTGACTTCCCCGTCGATGCTCATTGGCAGAGAAGCCAGCGTGACTCAGCGCCCAATGGCTGTAGTTAGACCATTGGATGGAGGTTGTGGACGCTCCATACGCATTATCGCTCTGCCTATGTATTGAGTACTGACACCATGAGGCATTTGCGGCGACTTAATGATCCATATCAGTGTCGTGGAATTGCTACCTGCCATCCTTCATGTAACGCTGATCTGACTCCTCCCCTTCATAAGAGGAGTCAGGCCGTTGCTTGCTGTGTCGGCGCGGGATGGTAACGCTGACACTCAGCGCCCAATGGTTATTGGAGAAACCATTGGATGGAAGGCCCATGCGACTGAATCTTCCAACTAAAGTATGAAACGCTGGTCGGATCTGCGTGCAGCAGATTTTTCGTACGGCAGTTTCAAATGAGCATTGGCACTGTTGCGATGCGTTGTCCTGACTAGTCGACACCATGAGCTAAAAAAGTAGTCAGCTCATGTATTACTGCTCAATAACCATGCCCGTCCAAATTGAGCCAAGTGCTGTGTTCCCACCGATACAAATTGCTGCCACAAGCATCCCGAAGTAAATGAGCTTGACGTACCCAAGGTTTGTTTCGGGTGCCCAAACATCAATCTCCTTTTTCGTCATCACCCCATCCCCATCTGATCAAGGATTCCTTGACCGGTGAGTAGCTCAGTGCCAAGGCCAATGATGAATCCCATCATGGCCAAGCGGCCATTCCAGGTTTCAGCGAAATCAGTAAAACCCCACTTGCTGTCCATAGAGTGTTTAGGAAACTTAATTATTTTATAGGTGTTTCTCTGCTGCTGTTGCGCCAAATGAATCAACCGGACCCACATTCCTTACCTCTGAGCCGTACGCGGCTTTGACAGCACCCAGGACCCACCCGGATGAAAACGGAGTCTTGTCAGTTCACAGCTCGTAGCCAGTTACCGTTTCGGGATTTGGAGTTGGTGTTGGAGCAAATGCTTTAACAGATGTTCCGTGCATTCCTGAAGCGATGGATTTTGGCCGAATCCCTCGTTTACAAGTGGCATCCATCGGTGCCATTTGCTCAGCGCTTCGATCCCGTTGACCGGCATCGTTTACAACTGCCCCTGCGGTTACGCCATCACATGGTTCACGTGCTCAATATGTTCCACCTTTGCCTGATGTCTAATCATGCAAAAGCCCCGAAAGTCGGGGCTTTTGCTGACCTTGGACGGGCAACTACTTATAGAACGAACTATTGCGAGACTGTGGGTCTTGAAGCAAAAAATACGTTTTGAAGTAGCGCAAGGGGCCATCTCCCCTCTCGCTAGCCCAGCGAGAGAGAAGAGTGCATTGGCCCGTCGATCCCGTCCAAGGACGACTTAGCAAGCTTGACCGAGGGCTTTCATATTGTCTGTGACAAATACTTTCAATTGATGTGGCATGCAGCACAATTGATTATCACTTGTGAAGCCTTGGGAGAGGCTTAACTGAACATTCCGAAAACACTTTTTCGTAGTGTATCCTTTTCATGTCTTATATTTTACTCGACCCAATCAATTTTCTTGCATTCTATCGTTAATTATGGATAAAATTACTCTATTAATCCTTAGTCTCTTATGAGCTTATCGGTTAAGTTGGTAGAGCCTAATTGGGATTATTTCGTTCATGCCCCTTTGGAGAATGGTTTAGTACGGTTTGAAACCAAAACTGAGCGTGCGCTTTACGCCAAAGTTATCGCCTCAGAGGCGAACTGGATGGAATCTCAAACCTGCGATCGTTTCATCACTTATTTAAGGGCACGGCAAGATTTAGACTCTTTTCAAGAAGGATTTAAAGCCAAGGCAAATTAGCGCTTTAAGATTAGATTTTTTTTAATCCATAAGGTATAAGGTGCCACCTTTCAAGCTGCCGATGCGAATGCTTCGCGTGGGTTTTGGTGGTTCGCGTGGTTAATGTCCGCTGATTAATGTTTTTGCTATTTTGCATATGACCTTAATGCCGATGTTTATTCGCTTACAGCGTTCAATATCTTTTGATTTATGGGTAGACATGGTTTGACATAGTTATCTTTATTCTAGATCATATTCTATTCTAAGTTTTACTTATCATGCATCAAGACTACACTGCTATGGCCCTTTTGCTTTTTACGGCATTGCCGCTGATTAGTGTTGCCGTGGCGGCGTTTTTCTATGTTAGGAATACCGAACGAAAAACGCCAATCAAGGGGGAAGACTTTCGTAGATAGGTCTACAATATAAGAACTGCCATCCTTAAGTTAGTAATAATTTGCTCCCGAAGCCCGCCAGGACGGCTTAGTTGCTTAATTCTGGCCAGTAACTACTATGTGAAGATAAGAGGAAATAACTAATCGGGATCGTTTGACTTCTAACACGTGGAAGCCTTAGTTAGAACGGAGTTGTGCAGCCTGACTACGAAATGATTCTTAGTTTCTGATCTGGTTCCCACTTTCAGTCAGATCACGCCGAACTGACTTCTCCCGGTCAGAAGAGAAGCCAGCTTTCTTGTCAGCGCCCAATGACCACGGCTTGCCATTGGATGGA
>ENA-OSEY01001584-OSEY01001584.1-marine-metagenome-genome-assembly--contig:-NODE-1584-length-15461-cov-3.946893_pt1 | contig 15461 bp, 12 predicted proteins | sample MGYA00248465_ERZ534230 | MGnify/ENA primary metagenome ERZ534230 (study PRJEB26409, sample SAMN06344110) | marine metagenome | isolation source: Sea water from surface | place: Atlantic Ocean:Southern...
CTTTTGGATGACGAAGTTGAGGGTATCGATTACCTGCCGCCATTTGGGACGCATGGGAAGGGTTTCCAGGGAAAGGTAACGTTTCAGGGTTCTGGGACGCAATCCGCTTTTTTCCTGAGTCAGTTTCCAGATTCCGCTGGCCTGGGCAAGATGCGTCATATCTCCGTATTCTTTCTTCCACAATTTCAGGGATTCGTTCAGCAGTTCCACCATTTCATTTTTCCAGGCAAGCGTCTCATTGGATTCAGGAGGAAAACTTCTGGAATCATGTCCTGTTTCCTTGGAATTGCAGGTGGTTTCCAGTTTTATCAGGACCTTTTTCAGGGTTTCACTGTTAAAGGGTTTGAGCAGCATGGCATCCAGGTCAAGGTTGACAAGATCCTGTGCCTCTTCAATATCAGTTTGTCCGCTGACGAGGACGACCGGGTGTTGGTGTCCAGCCGCCCGGAACTGTTCCAGCCATTCCAGGCCTGACATCTCCGGCATCCTGAAATCCAGAAAGACCGCATCATACTTTTCCGGATTGCCCTGAATGTCTTCAATGGCATGACGTGGTTTTTCAAAAGTAAGCACCTGATGGCCTTTTTGGGTTAATGTTTTCGAGAAAACTGTCAAAAAAGTTGGATCATCATCGATCATCATCAAGCGCATAGAACCTTATTCTTTGAATTTATTCGGGGTTGAATCCACGAAACAAAAAACTAATGAATATTTTATTATTTTCAAGTAGGAAATGAACCAAGAGGCAGTTCCGAAGGGAAGGTGAATCAGTTTTCCTTTTCCACCAGCCGTTCACGGATGAGGCCGTAGAACAGGGAAGGAATGCGTCCGGGATTTTCCCAGCGCCAACCGAGATGGGTCAGACAGGAAGAACAGTGGAGCACAACCCAGGGGTATCCCGGGAACCAGGTTTCTTCGAGAATCGGAGGAGAAGTGTCCTGCAAACCCTCGCAGTCGGAGAGGGTAATGATTTCGTAAAGATCGCCATTGGGATTTCGAAAGACACGGTTTGGTGAGCCTCCATCAACACTGGTCAGGTAACGCATGTCACTGATGCGTGAACCGCAGACTCTGCAAAACAGGCGTTTACGTTTTTTTTGTTTGAGCCTGGAAGTTTTTTGCTGCTTTTGTGTTTCGGTGAAGCCTAGGAACATCGCGGAAGACCCTTTCTTGATCCAAACTACCAGACCTCAGAAAAAGATTCCCGAAAAATAAGTTCTAACTTCCGGAATGGAAATTAAGGAGGAAAGATTTTTTTGGAAAAGAAGAGGGGAGAAAATCCCCTCATTTTTCAATCAAGCACGATCACCACGCGGGCTTCGCGGAGAAAATTGAGATGATCCGCAAGACCCCGAAGCTGGTCCGCATCAGATTTGGAAAGGATCAGGTCGGTCTGGTTGGCTCCGGAACTGGAGAGGGCTTTCAGAACGGCCGGTGTTCCCTGGACCCGGTCATTGGCAAGGGCCTGGTCCAGGTCCCGGACATAACCTGCCATTCCATGTTTCTGTACGAATTCCTGATCGACATATGCCGATCCGTAAAGTTCGTTGCCTTCCTCATCATAAATTTTGGGAGACATCGCCGGTTGGGCACCACTCCCACGGGCATCGATGATCAGACCGGTGTAGACTCTCCCCGGATCCAGCCTGGCTGAGCCCGATGAACCAGAAGAGGGACCAGAAATTTCTCTGGGCGCTTCTCCGGTTGAGGAAGTGAGTGCTTCATCAGGGATGGTCTGTCTCAAAGACGCTTCCATGAGGATACTGACACTGCCGTCAGAAAAATAACGGGGTTTGCCGGAAGGGCGAAGGCCAAAAAGCCTCCCCTGGACCTGGGTGCGGACGGTGTCGTTCTGAACCATCGCATCACGCATGGTGGTGCTGGAACTGAGGTTGATGCCCTTGATCATTTCCAGCATGTTCCTTGCCGCGTCCAGTTTTGCTGCACGAAGAGCAGTGGCATTTTTCTGTGCGGTGTTTTTTGCGGAACTGGCCGGAGCTCCGAGACCCTCAGCCATGACCACTCCACGATCCCAATCGACACAGGCGGACTCTCCCATCTGGGTGCAGCGCTGGTCCAGTCCCTGAGCATAAAGAATTCCGGTAAGCAGAAAAACAGTGCTTGTGATAAAAATTCTCATGGCTTTCATCAGAACTCCTAATCTGAAGGTGTTCCGATCCCTCTTTTAAATCTGAGGGACCGTATCGATTTTACGGCTGATTGTTAATCAAGACCGTATTCCCGTCAGGCAGCCTCCTCGACGTCCTTCATGCTCAACTGGAGCTTTCCGCGCTTGTCCATGCCCATTGCCTTGACCGTGACAATGTCTCCTTCGCGACAGATGTCTGTAACCGCATTTACCCGCTGAGGTGCCAGATTGGAGATATGCACAAGCCCTTCCGTTCCCGGAAAGAGTTCCACAAAAGCGCCGAAATCCATCACTTTTTTGACGGGTCCAGTGTAAGTCTGGCCGATTTCCACAGTGCGTGTGAGGTCCCTTACCATATCCAGGGCAACATCTACCGCTTTATGATCTCTGGATGCGATGGATACGATTCCGTCGTCATCGATGTTCATCTTGACTCCGGTTTTTTCGACGATGTCCTTGATCACTTTGCCGCCAGGACCGATCACCTTGCCGATCATGTCACGTGGGATCTTGTGGGTGATGAAACGTGGAGCAAAACTGGAAAGCCCGTTTCGAGGTTCCTCCATCGAGGCATTCATGATGTCCAGAATATGAAGCCTTCCATCCCGGGCCTGATTGAGGGACTTTTCTACGATTTCACGGGACAGTCCGCGGATTTTGATGTCCATCTGCAGAGCGGTGATCCCTTCAGAGGTTCCGACGACTTTAAAGTCCATATCTCCGAGATGATCCTCATCTCCGAGAATATCCGAGAGAATGACCATATCATCTCCTTCGCTGATCAGTCCCATGGCGATGCCGGCGGTGGCACGCTTGAGAGGGATGCCTGCGTCCATCATCGAAAGAGATCCTGCACAGACCGTGGCCATGGAGGAAGAGCCATTGGATTCGAGAACTTCTGAAACCAGCCGGATGGTGTAGGGAAATTCCTCTTTCGTTGGAAGCATCGGAGCTAATCCTCTTTCAGCTAAGGTACCATGTCCAATTTCACGACGGCCAGGTCCTCTTGGAGGTCTCGTTTCTCCCACTGAAAAACTGGGGAAATTATAGTGAAGCATGAAATTCTTATAAGAAAGTCCCGGCAAGGCATCAATCATCTGTTCGTCTTCACGGGTTCCCAATGTGGTCACACCCAATGCCTGGGTTTCACCACGGGTGAAGACGGCTGATCCATGGGTCCTGGGCAACACCCGGGTTTCACAGGTGATGGGCCGAATCTCGGTCGGAGTTCTTCCGTCAATGCGGACCTGATCCTTGATCAGTTTTTCACGCATTTCCTTCTTTTTGATCTCAGCCACATGGGTTTTGATCTCAGCTACTACGGACTCATCTGCTTCTTCCCCACCGACTTCGCTAACGATCTCTGCCGAGGCTTCGTCCAGACTTGCGTAGCGTTCCTGCTTTTCTTTGATCTGCAATGCTTTCTGGATTTTCTTGGGCGCGGCTTGATAGACTTTTTTCTTTAAATCTTCATCCACTGCAGGTGCTTCCACTTCCCGTTTGGCTTTGCCGCAACGTTGAACCAGTTCTTCCTGCATATCAATGATAGGCTGAATCTGTTCATGCCCATACCAGAGGGCGTCCAGCATGACGGATTCGCTCACTTCGTTCGCTTCACCTTCTACCATCAGGATTGCATCCCGAGAGCCTGCCATGAAGATATTCATTTGACTGTTGGTGATCTCTTCGGGATTTGGATTGGTAATGAATTCTCCATCGATCATCCCGACCCGGATTCCCCCGATGGGTTGAAGCAAAGGGATGTCCGAGACTGAAAGGGCGGCGGATGCTCCGATCATGGCAGCTACATCCGAAGGGAACTCCAGGTCATGGCTCAAAACGGTGGCGACAATCAGAGTTTCCGCGAGATAGTTTTCGTGAAAAGATGGGCGCAACGGACGGTCAATGATCCTGGAAATCAACGTTTCACTATCAGACAATCGTGCTTCACGTTTAAAGAATCCCCCGGGGATTCTTCCTGCTGCATAGGCTTTTTCCACATAAAATACTGAAAGCGGGAAAAAATCTGCTCCTGCTCCGGAGCCTGGTGCTGCGGTGGCCGCAACCAGGACCATGGTATCGCCATAACGAACCAGGACTGATCCGTTGGCTTGACGGGCCAGCCGTCCTGTTTCAAGGCTAAGGTTAGCCTTGCCAAATTCTCTTTCTACAATTTCCATAATTCTTTCTTGATATGGATTGATGACATAATTCAATCATCAGTGTGGAACATTCCTTTTCCACAACGATGATGCCATTTCCAATTAAACGGCATACGATGACAATGTCATTTGTCCATCAGGTGTGTGTCGTTCCAAATTCCAATCAGCCCTATGGTCTCATTTTCGAATGACCCGGCTGGAACCCTGAACTCAATCTAGATCCTTGAAAAGGATGTATTTGGTTTCTAATCCTGTTTTTTCAAGGAGGAGGGGTAAAGGTTTGATTAGGAGTGATGTTGTGGAGGATTTTAAGTTTTTCAAAAAACCGACCGGGATTTCCATTTCCGTTCCCGAAATTTTGTCGGTTTTCTTTCCTGGAGATTTTCTCAGCGTGCGCGAATTCCCAGACGTTGGGTGATTTCGCTGAACCGATTCTGGTCCTTGAGTTTGAGATACCTCAAAAAATTCCTTCGCTGTCCCACAAGTTTCAGCAGACCACGCCGGGAATGAAAATCTTTAGGCTGTTCCCGGAAATGATCGGTGAGGTAGTTGATCCGTTCTGTCAGTAAAGCGATTTGGACTTCGGGAGAACCGGTATCGTTTTCCTTGCGTCCATACTCCTTGACGATTTCGGATTTACGTTCTTTCGTTATCATAAAAGCTGTTCACTCCTGAACTAACACACGTGATGGTTGAAAATGACAATTCATATCTTCCCATAGAAAATGGCCGATCGCAACCAGTTTGTTTGTGGAACTGACAGCCTTGACGTTTACCGGCTTGGTTATGTTTGAATCTCTTCGCTCCGGCAGGTCGGACGGGACATGTTTTGGATCGAGCAGGATCTTACGTCCCAAGGCAATATTCCTGGTCATGAGATCATCGACTTTAAGTGTTTTCCAGTCGTCTAGAAGATTAACCGGGTCGATCCAGGGTATCGATTCTGGATCGAGTTTTTCAAGGGCTTCCGGGCTGCATGTGTCTTCCAGCAGAAAATGCTTTCCGCATTGCAGCCGAACCAAACCGCTTAAGTGGGCGCCGACTTTCAGTTTGGATCCAAGATCTTCCGCCAATGATCGGATGTAAGTCCCTTTGCTGCAATGAATTCGGAGTTGGAGATACGGAAGTTGGACTTCCTCCAGTTCCAGTTCCAGAAATTCAACTTCACGTTTGGGCATTTTTAAAACCTTCCCTTGCCTGGCGAGGTGATAGGCCCTTTTACCCTCAATCTTGACTGCTGAAAAGGCAGGGACACTTTGCAGATGACGGCCTCTGAAAGAATCCAGCGCGGATTCGAGTTCTTTTTTGGAAAATTCCGGGCATTCTTTTTCTTCCAAAATCTTACCTTCTGCATCAAAAGTGTCGGTTCGGATGCCAAGGTGAATATGGGCCCGGTAAATTTTGTCGGTTTCATTGAAATAAGGAATCAGCCGTGTCCCTTTTCCCAAAAAAACAGGGAGCACACCGCTTGCGAGGGGATCGAGGGTGCCTAGATGGCCTGCTTTTTTTTCATTGAATAAACGTTTTAAAAAACGGATGACGTCAAAGGAACTCCAGCCTTTGGGTTTGTCAATATTGAGAATGCCCAGCATAGGCGTTCAGTCATCCATCTGTTGCTGTCTGATCAATTGTTCAATTTCGTCACTGTGATCAAACCCGGAATCGTAAACAAAATGAAGTTTTGGTGTGTTCCGGCTATTCAGCGATTTCCCGAGTTTTTTGCTGAAAAATCCTGATGCCCGGTTGAGGGAATCGATCAGTTGAATTTGTTGTTCTTCATCGATTCCGGAGGGGTTTCCTGAATTCCAGATGGCGGCATGACTGACCAGGACCCGGGCGAAGGAGAGATCTGGTGAAGTTTCAACCCGCGAGATCGTTATTCCTTCGAATCGTGGATCACTGGATTCTCGATGCAGGATTTGGGTGAGTTTCCGGTGAACGAGGGTTTTCAGGTGGGAATGGCCGGCTCGGCGCATAAAGACAGAATTAGAGGGTCGCTTTTTCCTCGACTTGCTGATAGGCCACCACAACATCTCCTTCCTGAATTTCAGGAAAGTCCATTACCAATCCACATTCATGGTTGTTGGTGACTTCACGTACGTCATCCTTGAAGCGTTTCAGTGAGATGATGGTTCCTTCATAGAGATTATCTCCGTTTCTGAGAACTCGAGCCAGATCGTTACGGAGCAGCCTGCCCTCAGTGACCAATCCGCCGAAGACCATTCCATTTTTTGCGGAATTGAACACCTGCCTGACTTCAAGCCTTCCGACCACCTCTTCACGGATTTCTGGTTCCAGCAGTCCTTCCATGGCTGCTTTTACATCATCCAGGGCATTGTAAATGATGTCATAGTTTCGAACATCGACCCCTTCCTGGGAGCGAAGCTGTTTTGCCTTGGCATCCACCTGGACATTGAAGGCGATCACGATCGCATCGGATGCAGAAGCTAAAGTGATGTCGGTGGTCGTGATATTGCCGACACCGGAGTGGATGACATTGACTGAGATCTTATCGTTTCCAAGCTGCTCCAGGGAACTTTGAAGCGCTTCAGCCGATCCCTGAACATCCGCTTTGATCAGTAATCTGATTTCTACCTGGTCCTGTTCATCAAGCTGGCTGAAGACATTCTCAAGCTGCATCTTCTGCTGTTTCCCAACGTTCTTTTCTTTTTGCTGTTGGGTCCGTTCTTCCGCAATTTGCCTTGCGGTGCGTTCATCCTCAAGGGTGATAAACTGTTCTCCGACTTCGGGCTGGTCGCTCCAGCCTGAAATTTCGACAGGAATCGACGGGCCCGCTTCTTTTTTTGCTTTCCCGTATTCATTGAACATGGAGCGGACCCTGCCATGGGTCACCCCGCAAACGAAGTAGTCGCCAATCTTCATCATCCCGCGTTGAACCAGCACCGTGCCCATCGTTCCCTGGCCTCGGCGGACCTTGCTCTCGATAACGACTCCCCGGGAAAATCCCTTCGAAGTAGATTTCAGTTCAAGGACTTCCGCCTGAAGTTGAATCATTTCCAGCAATTCATCGACGCCGTCACCCCGGGTGGCGGAGACATTGACAAAGATGGTGCTTCCTCCCAGATTTTCCGGGATCAGTTCATGTTCCAGGAGGGATTGCTGGATCTTGTTGATATCTGCCTGGGGCCGGTCGATTTTATTGATGGCGACGATGATTGGAACATTGGCAGCCTTGGCATGATTGATCGCTTCAATGGTTTGAGGCTGAACATCATCATCTGCTGCAACGACAAGAATCACGATATCGGTACAATGCGCTCCTCGAGCACGCATGTTGGTGAAGGCTTCGTGTCCCGGAGTGTCTAAAAAGGTAATGTTTTGACCACCGGCTTCAACATGATAAGCACCGATGTGCTGGGTGATCCCTCCCGCTTCGCCTTCTGCGACACGGGTCGAACGGATACGGTCCAATAAAGACGTCTTTCCATGGTCAACGTGCCCCATGATGGTCACGATTGGAGAACGGTTCTCCAAATCAGATTCCTCAATTTCCTCTTCCTTGAGCAAGTCTTCCAGTTCGAAGGTGGCCAGTTCGACTTCCACATCAAAATCGGCAGCCAGAAGTGCGGCAGTCTCTCCGGGAATGACCTGGTTGATGGTGGCCATGGTGCCTTCTTCCATCATCTTTTTCAGTATGTTGGTCGCCTTGATGCCGATCAAACCTGCGAGTTCTCCGATGGTGACCTGGTTGCCTATTTTGATTTTCTTCTTCCTCGGGTTAAAAACATGTTTGGCTTCTTCCTCACCTTTAACCAAACCCGGATCACCTTTTCGGTCCTTGGCACGGTCTGATTTGCGCTTTCTGGGACCACGCATTTCTGAGGAGGAGTAATAATCCAGAACATTTTTCTTACGGGCACCCTTGCCGAACTCAACCCTTCTTTTGGCAGGCTTCTTACTTTCTTCTTTATCCCACTGATCAGGTTGTTCTGCCTCCTTTGATCGTTTCTTGTCCTGCTTTTTGTCAGGTTTTGCTTTGGTGGGAATTTCCTTAGGTTGCTCCTGTATAGGTTGTGCCGGAGCTTTGGTTCTAATCTTATCAGGCCTGGTTACCGGTCTTGCTTCTTCAACAGGTGCAACCTTTTTCTGAGCAGTCTTGGGGGTGACAGGTTCGGGTTCCTTATCGACTTCAGGCTCAGGTTTCTCAGCAACAGGTTCAGATTCTGAGGGAGTTGATGCTGTTTCTTCTTCTTGTTCGTTTTCGACTTTTTCTACGGTCTGCGTTTGTTCCTGTGAATCTTCGGTTAGTGATTCCGCTTCAACTTCAAGATCTTCCTCTAACTTTCTCCGACGCCTCCTTCGTGGACGATTATCGTCTTCTTCCGCTTGATCCTGCTGTGTTTTTGCAGAAATGGTGATGACCCGCGGTTCCTCTTCAGTGTCCTGAGGTTCTTCTGCACTTCTTCTGCTTGAAATGACCCGACGTGTTCCATCGGCCCGGCTTCTCAATCCTGCATCACCGACAGATTGTTTCCCGCTGATCAGATTACGGACTCGGCTGACCTGATCCTCGGTCAATTCATGGAAGTTTCCAGAAACAGGAACTCCTGCAGATCGAAGCTTCTGAATCATCTGCCTTGCAGGCATGTTCAGTTCCTTGGCGAGTTCAAAAACTCTCATCGAAGGCATAAACGCAGTTCCTTATGTTTCTTTGGAAAGTTAGAAGATGATTTTATTGATGATATAGGAGTCTGGATGTTCTCAATCTAAGATCGATATTATTTGGATGCATCAGGTGGAATTCTTAATCAACCGGCAGCCTCGTCAGCCACCATTTTTTTGGCTTTTTCTGTTTCTGCTTCACTTCCGGAGTTATCTTCAGTTTCCGCAACTGATGCCACTGGCTCCGAAGTTTCATTATCGGTTTGAACTTCCTCGGCTAGGGGTTCTGGATCGTCCTGAGCCGTTCCGGAATCAGCTTCGGATTCGCTCTTCTCCGCAGAGGGTCCCGTTTCATCGCTTGTTTGTGCTTCCTCTGCAGCTGCTGCAGGTTCAGAAATTTCCGACTCAGAATCCTGAGTTGCTTCTTCTTGTTCTTCGGAAGTTTCTTTGTTTTGCAGTTCTTCCGCTTCAGCACGTTTTCGGTTTTTTTCGAGCTCGAGTTCCAATTGCTCTTCAATGCTCAGTTGTTCCTCATCCTCATCCGCGGTGACATTGATTTTGTATCCGATCAGTTTTGAAGCAAGTCGAACGTTTTGCCCCTGTCGGCCGATGGCCAGGGAAAGCTGGTTGGTCGCTACAACAACATCGATTTCTTTGTTTTCCTCATCGATTTCCATGCTTTCGATTTCCGCCGGGGCGAGGGCGTTACAGGCGTAGGTTTCGATTTCTTCGCTATAGCGGACGATATCGATTTTTTCTCCATGGAGTTCGTTGACGATGGTCTGAACCCGACTCCCACGCATGCCCACACATGCGCCGACTGGATCGACTTCATCATCCGTGGAATAGACAGAAATTTTTGCCCGCTTCCCGGGTTCCCTGGCGGCATGTACAATTTTGACGATGCCATCAAAAATTTCCGGAACTTCCATTTCGAACATCTTGACCAGCAAACCGGGATGGGTTCTTGAAATGGTCAACTGCGAAGCTTTTTGTGGGTTGTTATTGACATCCAACAGAAAGACACGGATATGGTCACCAAATCCGAATTGCTCCCCTTGGATCTGCTCCCTGCGGAAAAGGTAGGCTTCCGTCCGGTTCATAAAGTTGATGGAAATCCGACCGTTGGTTTCTGCCCGTAGGACGTTTCCGGTGATGATCTCTCCCACCTTTTTTTCAAAAGTGTTGACCACCATTTCACGCTCCGCTTCACGGATACTGGAAAAAATAATCTGTCTGGCAGAATGTGCGATCCGGGAAAATTCCTTGGGGCTGATTTCATATTCCACTTCATCATCCAGAATTGCATCCGGGTCCATCTTACGAACCTCTTCCAGGGAGATTTCGTTGTAGGCGTCTTCAACGAATTCAACCACCACCTTGTAGTGGAACATTTCGATTTGTCCTGTTTTGGGATGGATTCTACCTTCCACAGCCTCATAGGGGAGTTTCCGTTTAACTGCATGGACGATTGATTCCTCAACCAGTTGAATCAGAACTTCCTTATCCAGTCCCTTTTCCTTGGACACGTCGTTGATGATTTCAAGCAGATTTTCTTTCAAAAGACCTCTTTGTAATTAATTCAGTTCCGGTTCAAGTCTGGCTTTGCTGATATTTTCGTAAGCAATGAACAGTCCTTCTTCGCTTTCATTTTCAGGAAGGAATTGGATTCCGTCTTCTGTTGAAGAGCATAGTTTGCCAATTACCTGTCGCATTCCGTTTATTTTTTTTTTCAAACGGATTTTGATTCGTTCTCCAGTAAAACGCCTAAAGTGTTCTGGATTCTTCAAGACCCGGAAAATACCTGGTGACGAAACCTCCAGGGTATACGCTTCTTCAATCGGGTCATTCTCATCGAAAAGTTTCTGCAGCATTTGATCAATGCGAACACAGTCTTCTAATTGAATTCCCTGTTCATGATCGATACTGACACGGAGGATGCGTTGGCCCTGGTACTGAAGATCTTCAAGATCGTACAGTTCATATCCCAAATCCTCTATTACTGGATTCAGTCTAATTCTCAGCAGTTCCAGCAACCCGTGTTGCTTCTCGGCTACGTTCTCCATTCTTCTGAATGAAAGTCAATCTGACTTTATATCAGAAAAAAATTGTGTTGTCGATTTTTTTCAAAATGAAGATTAGCCTTCGAAAAGCCTGATTTCATTGCGGGTGAAGGCTGGCGGGACTTCAGGTTTTGATCGATTCAAGCATTAATTCAGCAACATCCCGGGTTTCGAGTTTTTCACTGTTGCCGCTTGCAGCAATTCCGTCACTGAGCATCGTCATACAGAAGGGGCAGCCTGTGGCCAGGGTATCGGCACCTGTTTCTTCAGCCTGACGCACCCGTTCTTCATTGATTCGGGTGCCCAGATTTTCTTCCATCCACATCCTTGCTCCGCCTGCACCACAGCAAAAGCTTTCATTGCGGTGACGTTGCATTTCAGTAACAGAAGAAGCCGATTCACTTATGATTTCCCGGGGAGAATCATATTCCTGGTTGTAACGTCCCAGATAACAGGGGTCATGATAAGTGACATTCCGGTCGTTTTTTCCTTGAGGCAGTTTTTCTTCTTCACGCAGTTTTTTAAGAAACTGACTGTGATGGAGAACTTCATAATTTCCGCCAAGATCAGGGTATTCATTTTTGAGTGCATTCAGGCAGTGGGGACACTGAGTGACAATTTTCTTGACCCCGTAACCGTTTAACGTTTCGACATTTTCGCTTGCAAGCATCTGGAAAAGCATTTCGTTTCCTGAACGACGTGCCAGGTCTCCAGTACATTTTTCCTCACTTCCCAGGATGGCAAAACGGACTCCCGCTTTTTTCATCAATTCTGCCGTGGCGCGGGCCACCTTCTGGTTCCTGCTGTCAAAGGACCCAGCGCAACCTGTCCACATCAAAACATCGATGTCTTCTGCCGAAGTTTCTGACATCAAGGGGATTTCCAGTTCTGCAGCCCAGTCCGCCCGTTGATCAAAACCCACTCCCCAGGGGTTGAAATTTCTTTCTAGGCCTTTATAGGCTGAACTGATTTCAGGAGGGTATGCCTCTTCCATCATGGTCTGCCCCTGTCGCATTCCAAGGATTCTCGGAACGTGTTCAATGGAGACTGGGCAAGCATCTTCACAGGCCCTGCAGGTGGTACAGGCCCAGAGGGTTTCGGGGTGGATGACATCACCAACCAGGGATTTTTCTCCACTGGAGGTGCCGGTCCGATAAATGTTTCCTTCCTCTTCGCGCAGGTGCCTGAGCAGAGACTGGTTGACCCATTTCTGGGTCAGAGGTTTCCCTGTCACGTAGGTCGGGCAAACGTCATAACATCGTCCGCATTCGGTACAGGAATAAAGATCCAAGCCTTGTTTCCAGGTTAGTTGTTCAAGACTGTTGATGCCGATCTTGCCTTCTTCCCAGGCTTTTTCGTCTTCCAGGTCAATCCATTTTTGACGGGCATGTGGATAATCCAGGGATCCCAGGAATACATTTGGAAGTGCAGTGATTTCATGAAACTGCTTGGTGTTGATCAGAATATTGACAAACACCAGCATCGTTGCGATGTGTCCCCAAAAACCGAAATGATAAAAAAACGAGTTGGAAGTTTCTCCAAGTCCGACCAACAAACCTGCCAGGGCCGAAGCAACAGGGGCCCATGAGCGTTCCTGGCCATAGACAGGATGTTCAAATTGATGGAGGGAATATTGCCATTCATCAATCAGATTAAATCGTGCGGCATCGAAGAGCAGATCGGTCAGCATGATTCCTGCGATGAATATCAGGACGTAGACTCCTTCCCAGTTCAGATCAAGCCTGTCCGGTCGAGGAACAAAACGCCGGTAAAGCGCAACTAGGATCATCAGCAAAACAACGAGTTCTGCAATGTTGTAGAGATAAATGAATAAAAAACCGCTGAGGTAGTTGGAGCCAAGCAGAGGAAGGTATTCCTGGAATCCATGAACAAAGCCTTCCCCCATCAGGGTGACTTCCCTGATGCCAATCAGCATAGCTCCCCAAAAGATGAGAGCATGCATGATTCCCGGCATGCGTTCTCTGGACCGACCTACCAGTTTTTCCTGGCCTATGCCAATCTTGAACAGTAATCCAATCCTTCTAGGAATTTGGTCCATCCTGGATTCCGGAGCCATCTTTTTCAGTGCTCCTATCTTGATCATCATCTGGAGGGCAAAGACACTCCATGCCACAACCATGACCGCACTCATTAACCAAGGATTCATCTTGCTTTTAGCCGGGAAGTGAATGAATTGAATAGAATTTCTAATGACAGTTAATCAGTCCAGATTTTAGGAGAAGCTCAGAGGACGGGCAAGGGGATTCTTGCATGTAAATCACTCTATCCAAGATTGAATGATTCAATGAAAAAGAGATCCGGACTAGAGATTCCTGAAGAACCCTGATCGGGTTTAATTTTCAGGAGAACAGGTTTTTTATGGAATCGAAAAACTTATCCCGAAGAGGATGGCTGGTTTCGTGGCAGCATTCCTCGAATTCTGCCAGCAGTTCTTTCTGCTTGGAAGTGAGGTTGGTGGGAGTTTCGATGACGGCTCTTACATGCAGATCACCGCGTTCAGGTCTACGGATTTGGGATACCCCTTTATTTCGAAGACGGAAGATTTTGTGGGACTGGGTGCCTGCGGGAATTTTCAGCCGGGCCTTGCCTTCGAGAGTTGGTACCTCGATTTCACTGCCGAGGGCGGCCTGGGTGAAACTGATGGGTACTTCACAAAAAAGATCTGCTCCTTCTCTTTCGAAGACGGGGTGATCCTCAACTCGAAGGACAATGTAGAGATCCCCGTTAGGGCCTCCGTTGCTTCCATGCTCTCCTTCTCCGGAAAGCTTGATCCGTGAACCGGTATCCACTCCAGCTGGGATATTGACCCTGATTTTTCGGGTTTTTTTGACACGGGTTCTGCCGTGGCAAGTGTTGCAGACATTTCGAATGGTCTGTCCTCTTCCGCTGCAGGCAGCGCAGGTGGTGGCCACACTGAAAAATCCCTGCTGTATTCTCTGCTGTCCAGTCCCACCGCAATTATTACAGGTCTCGATGTCACTTTGTGAACGCGCACCTAAACCGCCGCAGGTGTTGCAGGTTTCCATTCTTGGAATGTCAAGTTCCCGCGAGGTGCCGAAGGCTGCATCTTCAAATTTGATCTCGAGGTTGTACTGCAGATCAGAGCCCCGTTCTCCGCGCTGGCCTCTGCGGTCTCCTCCTCCTCCAAAAAATTCACCGAAGATATCGCCGAAAATATCTCCAAACCCTGCACCTTGACTGAAACCGCTGAATCCATCTCCCAGGCCCTCTGCTGAGTGACCGAACTGATCGTATCTCTGGCGTTTCCCTTGATCACTGAGGACTTCGAAAGCTTCTGATGCTTCCTTGAATTTTTCCTCTGCCTCCTCATCACCCGGATTTCGGTCCGGGTGATATTTCATCGCAACTTTGCGGTAGGCTTTTTTGAGTTCTTCTGAAGAAGCACTCCTGTCAACCCCGAGAACTTCGTAGTAATCGCGTTTTGCCATTCAGCAATATGGTTGAGTCTAGGAATTTATTTTTTTACTTCTTCGTAATCGGCATCGACGATGTCATCATCGTTCGATTTATCCTCTTTGTTTGGCTCAGCATCGGAGGCTTCGGGTCCGCCTTCCGGAGGAGGTTGCTGGGCCTGCTGGCTGTAGAGCAGCTCTGCCATTTTATGAGAAGCCTGAACCAGGGCTTCAGTATCACTTTTGATCGCTTCCAGATCGTCCTGTTCGAGGCTCTTTTTAAGTTGATCAATACACGCAGTGATTTTGGATTTGTCCTCTTCCGGGAGTTTGTCTCCAAGTTCACCCATGGATTTCTCGGTACTGTAGATCAGCGATTCCGCCTGATTTCTCGATTCAACGGAGTCCCTTTTCTGTTTATCTTCATCCGCGAACTTTTCAGCATCGTTAACCATTTTTTCGACTTCATCGTCAGAAAGCCCAGTGGATGCTGTGATCTTGATGGCCTGCTCTTTTCCAGTGCCCAGGTCTTTCGCGCTGACATTAACAATTCCATTGGCATCAATATCAAAGGTGACTTCGATTTGAGGCATGCCTCTGGGGGCAGGAGGAATTCCCACCAGTTCAAAACGTCCTAGGGTTTTATTGTCCTGGGACATTTCACGTTCTCCCTGGAGGACATGAATACTGACCGCAGGCTGGTTGTCCGCTGCAGTTGAAAAGACCTGACTTTTCTTGGTCGGAATGGTCGTGTTCCGCTCGATCAGTCGGGTCATTACTCCTCCCAGAGTTTCAATTCCCAGGGACAACGGGGTTACGTCCAAAAGAAGGACATCCTTAACGTCGCCTTTGAGAACCCCGCCTTGAATCGCTGCACCAATTGCTACGACTTCATCAGGATTCACCCCTTTATGAGGATCCTTCCCGAAGAATTCTTTTACCATTTCCTGCACTTTCGGCATGCGGGTCATACCACCGACCAAGATCACTTCGTTGATGTCGTTGGCGGTGCATCCTGCATCTTTGAGTG
>ENA-OSEY01001585-OSEY01001585.1-marine-metagenome-genome-assembly--contig:-NODE-1585-length-15454-cov-5.260714_pt1 | contig 15454 bp, 11 predicted proteins | sample MGYA00248465_ERZ534230 | MGnify/ENA primary metagenome ERZ534230 (study PRJEB26409, sample SAMN06344110) | marine metagenome | isolation source: Sea water from surface | place: Atlantic Ocean:Southern...
CCTCTTTATTATCATTATATAATGAAGTATCTGAGGAGATCTCTTTAAGTTTTTTAATTTGATTTTCATCTAATAAATCTCCAAGAGTATCCTTTTTTTTGTCATAAGCTTTCTTAATTATTTGATCTAATTCTTGTCTAGTATTTGGTGCTTCTAGTTTAATTTTATCTAAGGTTTTTTTTGATAATCTTTTTGTTTTAAATCCTGGTGCTTTGTCATTCCAGGCTAAATCAAATTTCATTTCACTATCATCTATGTGTGGATTACTTCCATTAAGATTTGTAAAAACATCAATACCTTCAATATTTAGTTGATGACCACCGTGGCTTTCATTTGGCCCTCCATTAAAACCTACTTTTAAATTTTCTTCAAAATAAAAAATTCCTTTTTTAACATGAAACATTCCTGGTCTTGGTAGATGATTAGGAAAAGCAAATTTTAAAATTAGTTTTTTTTTATATATTAAATAAGCAAAAATCTTTAACTTAACCTCTCTTTCATCTTTTTTATCTAGATCTTTATTTACTAGAGATTTTGCATCTTCATAAATTTTATCAAAAGGATCAACTTCATCATTATTTAGTATTTGTTTAAGAACCTCAGCATCAAAAGAATTTAAACTTGGATTTGCGATAATTTTTATTATGCATTTTTCATCATGATTATCTAAAATTTTTAGAAGCGCTTTACCCCAATCAAAAATTACACTACTCCTGAACTCACCAGTCATTCTTTTATATTCTTTGCAATTTTCTAAACATGGTGAATAAAATTCTTTACCTAAATTATCTCCAAAACCGCTATCATAAGATGGTTTTAGTTTAGAAATAAATTCTCTGATGTTGAGGTCCTGTTGCATTTTATTAACAATCTATGTTATAATTAATTATTCTTTGAATAAAGAATCTTTCTTGGCAAGTAGTCATGCGCTCTTAATTAAAGCCTTTTGCAGGTGAGCCTCTAAAATCATTAATTAATAACCCTCATAGAATAATTTCTATGACTAAATTTATGGAGGCCAAATGGCAACTTTAAAACAATTAAATGCAAATAGATTAAATTCTTTAAAATCAACAGGACCAAGTCAAAAAGGGAAGTATTGGTCTTCTAAAAATAGCATCAAACACGGATTAACCGCTAAAAATTTAATAGTAGGTGAAGATAAGGCTGAGTTTGAAAACTACAGAGATCAGATGCTAGATACTTTAAAACCCTCAGGAATTTTTGAAGAACAGGTAGTATTTAAAATCATTGATGTTGGTTTTAGATTAAGAAGGGTTTTTTCAATAGAATCTGGATTATTTAACCAAGAAATACTCAGTCACGAAATAGATGAATATAAAACTAAAGTGGCAGCTTCTTTTGAAGCTGACACTGCGGATAAAGTTGTTTTAAATGCAGATAAATCATCAAGAGTAAAAGGACTTGCATTTGCAAGAGATTGTAATCATGGGAGCTCTTTACTTAAATTAAACACTATAGAGGACAAATTATTGAATAAATATTTTAAATTAATGGATATTTATAAAGACATGAAAGGGGGTGGCAATGGATTGGAGAAAAAATAGAAATCATTTTACAAACTATTGCAGTAGATGGCGAAATAGCAATCTTGGAAAAACGAAGCCAAATCATCGTTATTTTATGAGAGAAATTAATAAGGAGGTAAATCAATATCTTGATATTCATGGAGAGGAAATCAAGAAAAATACTCCTGAAATTTATTACTCTATGAAAAATAGGAAGCTTCCAAAAAAATATCAAAAAAAGAGTGTAAAAGATTTACAACCAGTAAATGCTTTTTTACCTAATAATTCAAATAAGATTACAAAAAATAACTTAATTAAAATGCAAAAGAAAACAATCATTAGCGAAAGTAGATATATTCAATGGGTTAATCCATATGAACCAATAAATAAAAATAAAATTGGTTCATCTCAGGCCTGGAGGAGAGAAAAGAAACACGAATATTATTGATTTAATCAAGTGTCTCAAATATTAAATAAATATGAAGTGGAATAGAAAATTTAATTATCCAACATCTACAAGAGCTCTTTATAATGGTAAACGTCTATATGATGTTAATAATGAAAAATTACCATCCGTCACAACAATACTTGCTGCCACAAAGCCACAAGAAGAAATAGACTCTTTAAATAGATGGCGTGAAAAAGTAGGCCACAAACAAGCAGATATAATTTCAAGAGAAGCCACTGAGCGTGGTTCTAGCATGCACGATTACATTGAAAAATTCTTGTTAGGAAAACTTAATCTTGATTTATTAGGAGATAACACAAGAGAAAGAATGATGGCAGATCAAATTATTGAGAATGGTTTGAGAAATAGACTTCAAGAAATATGGGGCTGCGAATCAACTTTATATTATCCTGGAAAATACGCTGGTGCTGCAGATTGTATTGGTGTTTATGAAAATTATCAAAGTCTTATTGATTTCAAACAATCGAATAAACCACGAAAACATGAATGGAATACTACGTATTATATGCAATTGGGTGCCTATTCGCTTGCTCATAACACTGTCTATGGAACCCATATAAATCAAGGAGTTATATTAGTTTGTACAAAAGATAATACTTTTCAAAGATTTGTAATTTATGGTGATGAGCTTAAAGAATATCAAAATAAGTTTTTGGAAAGAGTAGAACAATATTATTCGCAAAAAAAAATTTAAATTTTTTATTGACTTTAAAAATTACATAATATATGGTTTAAATACTAAATAAATTAGTACTTGTTTAGATCTAGTGAAATTTAGTCCTTTCTTTTCATTCAATCTAAACAACCTGATTTATTTTAAACGAAGGTACTAGTTTAGATCCTGAGTTATCCTTTCTACTCGCTTTCTAAGCTCACATTTAAACTAGTCCTCGTTAACAAAAAAAGAGGAAAAGATGTTTGAATATTTAATAATTTGCGGTTTAGCTGTTGTAGTGATCTTTGCTTTTTTGATTTATCAAAAAATAGGCTCAAAAAACAAGGAAAATACTGATGAAATTGGTCTTAGCGATATCAAAGAGCGACTAGGGAATATTGAAAATGCCCAACAAGCCATCGAGAAATTAAACGAAAAAATCATAGATTTTGAAAATATTTTCAACAATAAGACTAAAAGAGGAAAGCTTGGAGAGGAGTATTTAGAAGAAATTGTCAAAGATACATTAGTTGCAAAACATTATTCATTTCAACACACCTTATCAAATAATAAACGAGTAGATTGTCTATTAACTTTCGGTACAACAAATGAAAATATTTGTATCGACTCAAAGTTTGTTTGGGATAATTATGAAAAATATTTTAAAGAAACTGATGAGGATAAAAAAACTCAATATCTTAAAGAATTTGAAAAAGATTTAAATAATCATATTAAAGCAATATCAGAAAAATACATTGTTACAGGAGAAACTGCTCAATTAGCAATTATGTTTATTGGTTCTGAGGGTGTTTTTAGAGCTATTGAGGACATATCTCTGGATTTTATTAAGGAAGCACGTAAAAAAAATGTGATCATTGCTTCACCAAATACACTATGGGCTTTCTTGAGAACTTACAAATTACTCATTCAAAACAGAGAAATGTATGAGCAAACTCATGTTATCCAAAAAGAAGTTTCAGAATTATCAAAAGTTATTGATGCTTTTGAAAAAGGTTTTAAAGATTTAGAAAATAGACATAATAAAAATTCTGAAACAATCCAGGATTTAAAAACTTCGGTAAGTAAAATTACAAATACTTCACAGAAAATACAAAACCTAGACTTAGAAAATAAAAAAACAGGAGAACAGAAATAATGAATTATGTAATATGGGATGTAGAGACTGATAGTGCTGATACTAATTATGCAACTATAATTGAAATTGGTGCGTTACTTTTAGATAAAAATTTCAGAGAAAAAGAGAGGTTTAGTGCACGATGTAGAATCCCTCAAGATCGTGTTCCTTCCGCAACAGCTTTATGTGTTAACCGTTCAAGTATTGATCTACTAACAAAACAAAATCTTAGCCATTATCAAATGCTTAATCAAATTGAAGCCAAATTTAAGGAATGGTCTCCTGCAACTTTCCTAGGTTACAGTTCAATAAATTTTGACGATGAAGTGATAAGGAAAGAATTTTTTAAAACTTTAAGAGAACCTTACATTACAAATACAAAAGGAAATGTTAGACACGACGCTTTAAATATTGTTAGAGCTGCTTTTGCAGTTAATCCAGAAGTTTTAAATACTGAATTAAATGCTAAAGGAAATATTTCAATGAAATTAGAGTCTCTTGGAAGAATGAATGGATACGATACAGAAGCAGCACACTCAGCTTTATTTGACAGTGAACTTTGTGGGAAAATACTTTCAGAGATAAAAAAAAAGCAAACTAATCTTTGGGACGATTATTTAAGAACGAGTAGTAAACAATCTGTTGAAGAAATAATCAAAAATGAAACAATTTTAACAATTAACGAATACTTTTATTCACGAAGTCGTCTTTACCTAGTCGCACCTCTTCATCCAAGCAACTGTATACATCCAGTTTATAAATGGGGCCAGGCCGTTGATATTAGGATAGATGTGGAACCATTATTTAAACTTTCTTATCAAGAACTTAAAAAAGAAATGCAAAAGACGCCAAAATTTTTGCGTACGATCCGGTCTAACAAAGCACCAATTATAATTGATGCAAGTTATGGAATGAAAGTTGAACCATATAGTGCAATTGGTCCTGAATTGTTAAGGAAGAGAGCTGAGATGGTCAAATCAAATGCTAAGTTTGCTCAAGATGTATGTAATATTTTAAAAGAAAATGCAGAGGAAAAAATGCAAACATCATCACAAGAAGACATAGAACCTGAAGAGAGTATCTACAGCAAGTTTGCAACAGATAAAGATAAATTTTTATTTCCAAAATTTCATGCAGCAGATTGGAAAGAAAAATTCTCAATGTTAGAGAAATTTGAAGATCAAAGAATGAAATATTTTGGTGAAAAATTAATATTTAATGAAGCCCCAGAAATTCTTCCTGAGACCACTCAAAAAAAAATAAAAAAACAAATTAAAGATAGATTATTTTCTATGAATAAAGAGAAATGGCTTACACTTCCTGCAGCAGAAAATGAAATTGATAACTTGAGAGAAAATAAGCAACTATTTTCATTCAAATCAGAAGAAGAAAAATTAAATTTTTTAGAAGATATAGATAAATACTATAAATTTTTAAGAGACAAATATGAGAGCGCTTAAATATGATTAAAAAAATTTTTAAATTATTCAAAAAGAAAACAAAATTTAAAAAAAAGATTGAGAAAGGTAATAAGGCAGAAGTAATCAATTTTATTAATAAGTCTAAAAAAAATAACAAAATTCAAACAAATGCTGATGAAGCAAGGAAAATGGATAATCTTGCTAAAGAATTAGTAGAAAACTACTTGAGAGCATCTAGAAAAAGCTTTTTAGATATGGGATATTGTTTTTACTTATTTTTATTTAGGGTTTTACAAAGAATGATTTTTCAATTTAGTTACCCAGTTTACAGACATTATCTAAAAGCAACATGTAAAGAAATTTTAAACAACCATAAAGAATGGCTTCATGAGTTTAAAGAATGGGATAAGGCACCTACGGAAGGTAATCTAATTGGAGAGAAAAAAAAGGATAGTGACAACGATACTTTACACTAAAATATGAAAAAAAATAAAGATCCATATCCTATTACAGATGTATATCATGTAACTGATACATTGGTAGATGGTGCAACAGTAGTTGTAACTGATCTTTGCGATAATCTTTCAAATAATATTGATACAGACACTGAGAATATTTTAAGTGATACAAAAAAAATAAATTCAAAAAAATTTAATTCCATTTCAGTTTCAAATGGGGCAGACGGTGCATATCCTGTTTGGTTAGGAGTTGATAAAAATAATAAAGTTAGAAAAATATTTGCCGAAACATCTGGTGGAAGTTTTACATTGGGTGAAAAACATAAAACCCTTGTGTCTTGGAGTTGGAACAAAGAAGACATGAATGATCAATTTTTCACTAAAAGAAAGATTGATAAAAAAATTAAAAGAGAAAAACTTTTTGATATGAAAGTAACCTCAGGTGCAATAGCAGTTGCCGACCACGGTGGAAATTTTAGATTTGAACATCATGAAATTTTAAATGAATCTTTAGATGATAAATATTTTAAAAAAGAAAACATTTTTCAAAATAATTATCCAATTGGATTATTTAAATTTAAATATGGTGCTGAAGCTAAACCAGAATCTTCATCATTTGCAACTTCCTCTATGTATGACGATAAGGTTGTTCATTTAAATGAATACAGAAATAGAACTTATGTTGAGTTTCTAAGCAACTTATTAGATGATACTTGTTACCCTACTAAATATATTTTTGAAGAATACCTAGAAGAAACATTGGGATATAGAGATATTGTCGAATTAAAAGTTAATGATAAAAAAATTTCAGCAAATTATTTATCTGATAGGCTTCCAAAGGCATTAAAAATTTTAAGAAAACAAACAAAAATATTATTTAAAGACAATTTTAAAGAAGTTTACGAAATAAGAAAAAATCAATTTGAAAATCTAATATTTACAATAATAAGAGACATTGAACCTCAAGAATTAGACCTACCAAGTTTTGGAAAGAAAAAGCCGAAAAAAAATGAAAAAAAGGTTGAGAACAAACTAACTGTCGAAACAGGTGGTCTACCTTATATTCAAGAAACTTTTTACAATGGTTTTAAACTTAAAGAAGAACCAACTCTAGAACACTCAGTTACAATTCCAATTAAAAATGGAAACTACCCCTGTTATGTACATTTGTATCCCGATAAAAGTGATGATGAATATGATTTTAATTATGTAAAAATAGTAGTCGAGGGGATTGAAGGTTGTTATTTAAGCCGAGATCAAAAAGGAAAATTAGTTTTTAATAAAAGACAAAAAGAGAGCTCCTTCATTAAAGAACATATAAAAAATAAATCTAAAACTATTTCATTAGATCAAATTGTACTTAGAAATTCAGAAAATTTAGACGAATTAAGCAGGATTGATTTTGTAGAAGAATTAGAATTGCATGGATTAAAAAATATTAAAAATTGGAACGGTCTATCTAAGTTAAAAAATCTAAGAACATTGAAATTAGTTTCATGTGAAATTCAAAGTGACCAAAGTGAAAATTTTTTTAAAAATCTTTACTCTTTAAAAAATTTAATAAAATTTTCAATTGATGATAGCTGTTCTTTATCATTACCTAAAAAGAAATTATCTAATAATTTATATTTTAAGAAACTAAAATTATTTGAAATTGATTTCAGAAAAGATTGGAAAAAAAACACCAGTGAAACTAAACCAGACCATCAAGGTTATGGTAATGAAAATTTATATTTCTTAAATTTTTATCTCTTAAATATTTCCAATTTTCCAAATTTTGAAAAATTTAAAAGTTTAGAAAGAATAAACCTTTATAATATTTTTGATGAAGACGAACCAAATGGTAATTTATTTGGTTATAGATATGGATTAAGTACATTTGAAAAAATTGGTAAACTTATTAAGAATTCAAAAAATTTAAAAGAAGTTTGGCTACACGGTTTCAAATTTCAAGGTGATATTAGCTTATATTCAAACAGCGTATCCAGGTGTTTAAATGCATTAAATACAAAAAAAAATATATTAATTAATGGAAAAAAAATACAAGAAAATAAAATTAATTTTAAAGATGTAAATTCAATAGAACTCATCAGTAAAATCGAGGAGTATCATAATTCTAAGATAATTTCTTTTGAAAAAGATAAACTTACTCTTAGTTATTTTTCAATTTTATCGGATGAAAATAAAGATTTCCAAAAAAAAATATTTAAACAAAAGCCTGAGGAAATAATAATAAATCCAACCTATCAATTTGTTAGAAGTGAAATGATGTATGGAGATACATTTAAACCATTTAATAAACACGTTTCTCAAAACAAAAATTTAAAAAGGCTATTTTTTAAATTTGATAACAAAATTGTCGATGATGATTGGGGAGATCTTGCTGGGTCTTGGTCTGAATGGGAGTGCAGAAGTTTTTGTCAGTATATAAATGATCTCCTAATACTAAATAAAAATTTAAAAATTTTCATAGATATTCCTAATCTTAATGAGGAATTAAAAGATCTTGAAAATATCTCAAAATATATTTTGTTGTTTGAGTATTCTATAATTTTAAGTGAGAAAAAAGAGACACGTAACAGATTAATATTTAAGCAATTACTTAATAAAGAAGTTAAGCAAATAATTGATAAATACTTATTAGAAGTAGTGGATACTTTAGTTGTAATTGAGGATAATTACGGATGGAACGACTCTACCAGCGTAAGAAATATTGAATTTTTAGATAGGTTTCAGTTTGAAGACGCTAGCCCATTTAAAATTAACATAAATACTAAGTCAATTAATCTTAGTTATGATGGAGAAAAGCCGTATGAAAAAGAAAGTAGATTTTTACAAGAAATGTTTGAGGATGATTTCTGGACTTATTCAGATGCAAAATTTTATCACTTTCTAAATGATAAAATCGAGGGGAATAGCTATGATAAACCAATAATTTTAGTTAAACAAAAATATCTAGATCAATTAAAAACAACAATTTTTAAAAACATTAAACACTACTTTTATTTTGCAAAAGCCGACTATCGCTTTGATGATTATGACAACGTTCTTTACAAAAAATTTTGGAAAGAAAAAGAAATATTCACACTACCTCAATCTATAAATTTTAAAAATTTGGAAACATTAAATATTATAGGTGGAAGAGATGTAAATTTAAAAAAACTATCTCAAGAAATAGATTTTACAAAAATTAATCAAATAATATTAGAGTCGTGTGTAGGGTCGGTTAGAGACTTTCCATATTGCCCTAATTTAAAGACTTTAATTATTACTGATAGATATTGTGCAGAAGCTAAAAATTATTCTAATTTTAAAAATTTACCTTCTTTAGAACATTTAGAATTCAAAAGCTTATTCAATTATAATGATAGTAGCTCAAGATGGTGTACCACAGAGTTTGATTTTACAGATATTTACAAATTATCGAAATTGAAATTCTTAAAATTAAACCAGTTAAATCCAGAATATTTACCACCCTTAAAAACTCTAAAAAATCTAGAAGATCTAAATTTATCTTTTAAAATCATCACTGGTGACATGGGATCCTATGACGGAATAATTAATGACAATATAAGAGATAAAGATTTTGATTTTTTAAAAAATTTAAATAATTTAAAATCAATAAGCATTGAATTACCTTTAGATCATTCGAGTGTAAAAGGTGAGCAATTAATTTCCTATATTAATTCAAATATTGAAGTTTTGGACTTAGAAGCTCAATACGATGATGCTGAAATACAACTAGCCTATCAAACTATAAATAAAATTATTAAAAGATTTAAAAATCTTAAAAAAATAAAATTAGAACTTAGCAGAAATAATAACTTCGAGTCTAATGATAAAGAAAAAATAATATATTTTAGAAAAACAGGAGAAAGATGGAAAGAAGGAAATAGCCCAAGACCGTTTATATTGGATTTTAATAATTTCTGTAAATTGAAATATTTAACAGATATTACCTTTAGTCAATTGTACAGAGATGAGATGGGATTTAAAATTAAAAACCCAAGATCAATAACAAAAATGAAAAATATTAAAAAAATAAATATAAAAAAAGAAAAATTTAAAACAGAAGACCTGCAATATATAAGATCTATCACTTTAAATCCTAGAGATAATTTTTTAAAAGAATGTCAGAAAAAAGATAAATCAATTAAAAGTGAATATGATTTAAATGAAAAAGATAAGAAAAAATATGATAAGTTAAATAGAGAAATTAAATTTGATGGTTCAGATTGGAACTGGTCAGGTGATACAATTGACGAAATATTAAAAGAAAGAAAAAAGAAAAAAAGTGAAACAGCAAATTAAGTGTCCACATTGTAATAAATTTTTTCCTCTTGAAGAAAGTTTAAAACAAGAAACTGAAGAATTGAGAAAGAAACTAAGAGCAGAAGAAAAAGAAAAATCTAAGGAAAGGGAAAAAGAACTTGAGGGCAAACTTAATCTTAAACTTGAAAAACAACAGGCAGAGCATGAAAAACAGCTCAAAAAAATAAAAATAGAGGAAGAGAAAAAGATAAAAGATGAAGCAAAAAAACAGGCAGAACAAGATATAAAAAAAATTAAAAAAGAAGCTGAAGATAAAGCTAAAGAAGCAAAGTTAGAGGTAGAGAGAAAAGCTCAAAAAGATAATGCTGTTCTGAAAGAAAAACTTCTTAAGCAGGAATTAGCTCACCAAAAAGATATTGAGAGATTAAGAACTAAAGCAGAAGAAGCAGCACGTGCTGCTAGCCAATCGCCTGTTGAGAGAAAAGGCGAGGTTCAAGAAGATTTATTAGAGGATTATTTAAAGAAAGAATTTCCTTATGATAATTTTGAACCTGTAAAAAAAGGAAAAAGGGGAGCAGATGTAATTCAATTTGTTCAAAATAAAAATAATGACACCGTTGGTAAAATACTACACGAGAGTAAAGATGTCTTAAACTTTGATGAAAAGTGGGTCAGTAAATTATTAGATGATATGACTAACGAGAATGCAACAATTGGCGTTATTTATACTAAGGCTATGCCAAAAAAATCAAATGGTTTAGTTGACGAAAGAGAAGGAGGAAGAATTCTTATTTGTGCAGAACTTCCAATAATTAGGCAGATGGTTTCCATTCATAGAAAACTAATAGAACAAATACAGCAAAATAAACTTAGTAAAGGGGATGCAACTTCAAAGTTACAGAATCTTTATAATTATTTAAACGGAAACGAATTTAAACTTCAATATAGAAAAACAATGAATGGACTTCGTAAAGAAGGATTACAGATAGATAAAGACGAAAGATCATACACAACTCAAATAAAGACTAGAAAATTGAATTTTGAGGATAATAAAAAAAATATAAATTCAATCATCACTTCAATTCTATCTAATAGTGAATTGTCAGATGATTTATTAGATGGCGGAGATGATCCGATGTTGGAATAGTCTCTGTATAGATGTTATCAGTTTCAGGGAGAGATTGGCAAGAAACAAAAATTGATGATAGAAAAGTCGAAAAATATTCACAAAAATACAATTTATCGAACTTTACTTCCAAATTATTAATCAATAATAATTTTGATGAAGATGAAATCTATTATTTAGATCAAAAACCAGGAATTGATTATACATATAAAAATCTTAAAGATTTTAAATTAGCAGCAACATTAATTGATGAGCATATAGAACAAAATAAAAAAATACTTTTATTCGGTGACTACGATGTTGATGGAGGATGCTCAGTTGCACTACTTGCAAAATACTTGAAATTTAAAGGCGCAGATTTTAATTATTATATTCCAGATCGAATTAAAGATGGTTATGGACCCAATTTAACTTTAATGAGAAAATTCTCAAAAGAAAAAATAAATTTAATTATCTTTGTAGATTGTGGGACAAATTCATTTGATGAAATAAATTTTTTAAATTCAAATGATATTAAATCAATTATTATAGATCATCATAAAATTGACAATTTCAAAGTAAATCCATCAGTGTTTATAAATCCTTTGAAAAGTTCAGATTATAAAAATTATAACTTTTTTTGTTCAACAAATTTGGTTTTTTTTCTTTTAAGATTCATTCTTTTCAAGAATAGAGAAAATAAAAAATTTAATTTAACTAAATATTTAATATATGCAGCTTTGGGCACAATTTGTGATGTAATGCCGTTAAGAGGATTAAATAGATATTTAAGTATTGAGGCAATAAACAGTTTTAACTTAAATGAAGATAATGCATTTTCTCATATTCTAAAATTTAATAAAATTAATAGAAAATTAACAATCGATGACCTTGGTTACCTAATAGGACCTGTGCTAAATTCGGGTGGTAGATTAGGAAAATCAAAATTAGCAACAAAATTACTTATATCTGAAGATAAAAAAGAGATTGAAAAAATATCTAAGGAATTACTTTATACAAATGAAAAACGTAAAATTATCGAACAGAGAACGCTTGAAAAAATAGAAGGAAAAATTGATTTAAACAAAAATTATATTTTTCATATTGAAGAACATATAAGTGAGGGAATTTTAGGTATTATAGCAGCAAGACTTGCTGAAAAATATAATAAGCCAGTTATTTTAGCTACATACTCAGGAAATGTTATAAAAGGGTCAGCAAGATCGGTTGAGGAGATAGACATTGGGAAAATTTTATTAAATTTAAAACAAAAAAATATTTTAATTAAAGGAGGAGGTCATGCAATGGCGGGAGGATTTTCCTTATTAAAAAAAAATATAAAAAAAGTAGACGAATATCTTCAAAAACAAATCAAAATTAACAAAAATAATAATATTAATAGATATCTATCAAAACATTCTCTTAGTTTATTAAACAATTCATTGCTTCTAGATTTAAGAAAAATCGCTCCATTTGGAAGCAAAAATCCTTCTCCAATACTTTTATTTAATAAGATCAAAATAATAAAAACTAAAATTATTAATAAAAAACATATTTTTTTTGTTGCTAAATCAGGCATTAAATCCTGCGAAGGCATGGCATTTAACTCAGTCGACAGTGAAATAGGGAATATACTTTTGTATTATAAAAGAGAAATATCAATAATTTCAGAACTAAGAGAAAGCACGTATAAAAATAAATCAAAATTGCAACTTATTTTAAAAGATATAATTAATTAATTTAAATTGTGGAAAAATTAAATTTTAACAATTGAATTAATAACAGAATCAATTATATCAATGTAATGCCTACAATTAAAGTAACTGATGAAAATTTTGAGACGGAAGTCATTAAAGCTGCTAAACCAGTCATAGTTGACTTTTGGGCCGAATGGTGTCGATAACCCCCTGATCTTTGTATCAGGGGGTTATCGACATTAATTAAAAAGTGGTCCGTGCAAAATGGTGGGTCCAATATTAGAAGAGATCTCTGATGAGATGTCTGATCAGGTTATTATTGCGAAGTTAGACATAGATTCTGAAGTTAACACAGGTACCCGCTATTCGATAAGGGGTATACCTACGATGCTATTGTTTTCAAATGGCGAAGTTAAATCTACGAAAGTTGGAGCGACGCCAAAAAGTGATATCGTCTCTTGGATTAAAGAAAATATTTAATTTAAATTTAATACTTCTCCAATTAGATAAAGAGATCCAATTATAAGAGTTATTGAATTTTCACTTTTTTCATTTGATTTGATTGCATCTTGAATATTATTTGAAAGATTTAAAGTAAATTTTAACTTACTTATTTTATCTTTAAACTCCTCTTTTGAAATTGCTCCTTCTTGATTTGGAATATCAATAAGACTGACTGAATTAACTAAACCTTCAAATGACTTCATAAATTCTTCATGTTCCTTATCTTTCATCATAGCCACAATAAGATTAACTTTTTGATTTTGGTTTTTTATCCAATTAGCAATAACGTAAGAACTCGAAATATTATGGCCTCCATCAATCACTAATCTATTATTACCTGCGATATCTTTTAGTTTTCCTGATTTGATTTCTTGTAACCTTCCTTTTAGAGCAATGTTCTGAATTCCTAGTTTGATATCTTGATCTTTCACATTGAATATCTTTCTCGATGCTGCAATTGATGTACTGATGTTATAAAGCTGATGATCTCCTAAAATATTTGGTTCTGGAAGTATTAGTTCACCAAGTTCATCTTGATATTGGATAAAGCTATTTTCTGATTTTGAAATATTAAAATTCTTTCCAAAATAATATTTATTTGATGTATTTTGATCTAAAGATACTTCAATTTTTTGTCTTATTTCATCCGACACTTGCTTATTAATAAAAATATTTGAATTCAAAAGCTTAGTAGTTTTTTCATGTATAACCCCATCGATACTTTTATTATCTAACCAATGAAAATGATCATTATGAATTACACCTAATAACGTCATTAAATTGTCCTTAAAAACATTGGTGCTATCGTATTGGTGAAAGAGACCAGCTTCGATTATATGAACGTTATCTTTATAATTCTCTGCATATTTTAAAAAGGCACATGTTAGTAGTTCAAACACAGTTGCATTATCCTCGTCTAAAACTTTTTCTATATCTACTAATAATTCAAATAGGTTTTCCTCATTAATTTTGTTATCATTGAATACGAAGCGTTCTGTATAGGATTGAAGGTGAGGTGAGGTGTACATATTGCATTTCAATCCAGCCTGGTTGAGAATAGATTTTAGACTGTAAGACATGCTTGCTTTAGCATTTGTACCTACTACAGTTACTATATTTCTTAGTTTATCCTGAGGATTTCCAAGTTTTTTTAAAAGATTAAATGTTCGACCTAAGGAAAGGTCTAATTTCTTTTTATGATGCTTCTCTAGTTTGGATACTAATTTCTGAAGTTTCATTGGACTGCTCTGAATTTACCCCAGAATCTTTTTTAAGCAATATATTAAGAATATTTGAAATTTTTTCGTTAATATCTTTTCTATGATATACACCATCACACATTCCAGTTTCTAAAAGCCTTTGAGAACTTTGAAAATTTTCCGGAAGTGTCTCGCGTGTTTGATTTGCTACAATTGCTTTACCAGCAAAACCGACTAAAGAGGGTTCTGCAAAAGTAATATCAGCAATTGATGGTCCAGCAAAACTAGCAGTTATACCTCCATAACACTTATTGGTATAAACGTTTATGTAGGGCATTCCTGATTTTTTAAACGTTGCTGCTGCTAGAACTGTTTTACTCATATAGTGCAAAGCAATTAAATTTTGTTGTAAGGCTTGACCACCACCTTCACACCAACCTATTACAGGTGTAGCGTCATCAATTCCCTTTTGAAATGCGTAAACAATTGCTTCTCCAGCTGCAGCGTTTATCGAACCTCCACTAAACCTTGAGTCTATTGCAAATGATGTAATTTTAATTCCGTCTCTTATTCCTTGAGCTACCATAACTGCACAATGGTGACCAGTTACTTTTCTACCTCTTGCTAGCTTCTCTTCATAACCTGGAAAATCTAAAGGATTATCATTTGGTTTAGGGGTATTAATAATTTCATAATTACCTTTGGAAAAAAAATGATCAAACCTTTCTTTAGGCGTAAATGGATAATGTTTACTACAATCAGGACAAGTATTAAGAGTTTCAGAATTAAAAATAGTTGATCGTAATACCGGTCCCTTACAACAAGATATCCATGGTGACTCAAGTTGCTCTTTTTTTGTTGGAAATTTCTTTTTTAAATTTTTCTTTATCTTTTCACCAAAACTGAGGGCTTTTGTTATCCAATTAACCATTTAATTTAATTCCTTTGTAAAACTTTTAATGTATTTGCCTAAATTTAATGGCAAATCTTTGTCAGTTAAATTGTCTTGT
>ENA-OSEY01001587-OSEY01001587.1-marine-metagenome-genome-assembly--contig:-NODE-1587-length-15448-cov-2.656886_pt1 | contig 15448 bp, 9 predicted proteins | sample MGYA00248465_ERZ534230 | MGnify/ENA primary metagenome ERZ534230 (study PRJEB26409, sample SAMN06344110) | marine metagenome | isolation source: Sea water from surface | place: Atlantic Ocean:Southern...
TTAGACATGGTTTCAGAGCCTTCCTCAAAAGCCTTAAATGTTGGAGCGGTGTCATCTGTTCCATTGTTTCCATCGTTCATATATGCGCTTTTCAAGAGTTCTAAGTCATTTTGTGCCTTAGAGATTTTTTCTAAAATTATTTTTTTAAATTCTATAAGTTCTTTATCACTATATCTGTTTGTAGTTTCCATAATTACAATGATTTTACAATATTAACTTTTGTTTTAAAAGATTCAAATATTATTTCTTTACCATCTGATTTAATCTCATCTACAACAATTATTTCAGATGCTAAAATCTCACTTTTTATATAATTTTTATTTTGCGCAAATATAGACAACAACTCATCACTTTTTGTAAACGTAACGTGAATTTTGTCTGTTACATCCAGTCCAGCTTCTTTTCTTATAATTTGCAGCCTATTTACCAGCTCTCTAGAAAGTCCTTCAAGCTTTAATTTATTATCAATTTTTATATCAAGCGCTACTGTTAAATTACCTTCTGATGCGACTACCCATCCTTTTGCATCACTGGTTTTAATTGACACATCCTCCAATCCAATTTTAACCTCTCTTTCATTCAATTTCAAAGTTAATTTCTCACCTTTTTCAATTTTATTTATTTCATCTTTAGTAAAATTTCCAATTAGTTCAGACACTTGTTTAATTTTACTACCAAGTTTTGGGCCCAAGACTTGATAATTAACTTTTATTTCTCTCACAAAAATAGATGAGGTGTCATCCATAAATTCAATTTCCTTAACGTTAACCTCATTAAGAATTATATTTGAAAAGTATTCAATTTGTTTTTTTTGTTCAGCATTGACCACGGGTAACATTATTCTTTTCAACGGCTGTCTCACTCTAATTTTTTCTTTTTTTCTAAGAGATAATACCAGCGAACAAATCTTTTGGGCTACTTGCATTTTAGACTCTAGTTTTTTATCAATCAATGATTCATTTGGATGAGGAAACTTTGCTAAGTGAACAGAAATACTTTTTTCTTTTTTTGTAAAACTGTTGAGATCTCTGTAAAGTTTTTCGGAATAAAAAGGGGCTACGGGGGCCATTATTTTTGAGACTGTAATCAAACATTCATATAATGTTTGATAAGCAGCAATTTTATCTTCTTCATAAGATCCTTTCCAGAACCTTCTTCTGCTTAGCCTAACATACCAATTGCTTAAATCGTCTATGACAAATTTTGATATCAATCTACATGCCTTTGTCGGCTCATAATTGTCATAAAATTTAGTTGTGGCAATTATCAAAGTATTTAGTTCAGATAAAACCCATTTATCAATTTCCGGTCGTTTCTTAATTGGAACTATCTTTTCTGAAAAACAAAACGAATCAATATTTGCGTATAAAGAAAAAAACGCATAAGTGTTGTACAATGTTCCAAAAAACTTTCTGTTTACCTCTTTTATTCCCTCAATGTCAAATTTTAAATTGTCCCAAGGATTAGAGTTGCTTATCATATACCACCTCGTCGGATCTGCCCCATATTTATTTATTGTTTCGAAAGGATCAATTGTATTCCCTAGTCTTTTGGACATTTTTTGACCGTTCTTATCTAACACCAAACCATTTGATATGACATTTTTATACGCTACAGAATCAAAAATTAGAGTAGATATTGCGTGTAATGTGTAAAACCAACCCCTTGTTTGATCAACCCCCTCAGCAATATAATCAGCTGGAAATGATTCGTTGCTTTCAATTTTTTCTTTATTTTCAAACGGGTAATGCCACTGAGCATAAGGCATGGAGCCAGAATCAAACCAAACATCAATAAGATCTTTTTCTCTGAACATTGGTTTTCCTGTGCTACTTGTTAGAATCATTTTATCAGTATGTTGCTTATGTAAATCAACTTTTTCATAGTTTTCGTTTGACATGTCTCCTCCCACAAAGTTTGAAATTGGGTTTTTAATCATATGGCCATGTTCTACGGATTTTTGAAGTTCATTTTTAAGCTCATTTATTGAGGATATAATTTTTGTCTCATTTCCATCTTCGGTCTTCCAAATTGGTAATGGAATGCCCCAAAACCTTGAACGCGAAAGGTTCCAGTCGTTTGCGTTTTCTAACCACTTCCCAAACCTTCCTTCCCCTGTTTTTAAAGGCTTCCAGTTTATTTTTTTATTAAGTTCAACCATCCTTTTTTTATTTTTCTGAATATTAATAAACCACGAATCCAAAGGATAATATAAAATTGGTTTATCTGTTCTCCAGCAGTGTGGATAGCTATGAGTATATTTTTCAACCAAAAAAGCTTTGTTCCCCTCTTTTAATTTGATTGCTATTTCAACATCAACTGATTTGTTTGGTTTTTCCTCATCATTGTAATATTCGTTTTTAACATACTTGCCTCCTAAAGAACCAATTTCATGTCTAAATTTTCCCTCAAAGTTTACTAAAGGAGTTGGTCGATTGTTCTCGTCAAGTACTAATAGCGGCGGAATCTTTGGAGAAGCCTCCATAGCAACCCTAGCGTCGTCAGCTCCAAATGTTGGAGCTGTATGGACAATACCTGTTCCTTCATCAGTAGTCACAAAATCTCCTAAAATTATCCTAAACGCATCATCAGCATTTTGGAATGGAAGTGGACTCTCTTCCCAAATTTGTTCATATTTAATGTTTTCAAGTTTTTTTCCCACTATTTTTTGTTCAACGAAAAATGGTATTTGTTTTTTATTGGTGTTTTTAAGTTCTCCCGTTTTAAAAACTCTTTTATATTTATTATTGAAATATTTTTCAACCAATTTTTCTGCAAGAAGAACTCTAATAGGTAAATCTGTGTACTGATTAAATGTTTGGATAACAACATACATAATCTTTGCCCCAACTGTCAATGCAGTGTTTGATGGTAGGGTCCAAGGTGTAGTTGTCCATGCAAGAATATATAAAGGAATCTCTGATTTCAATGGTTTGGGCAGCGTGCTGTATATAGCTCTAAATTGAGCTGTGACAGATGTGTCTGTGATGTTCCTGTAACATCCCGGCTGATTTAATTCATGGGACGAAAGGCCTGTTCCGGCCACTGGTGAATATGGCTGTATTGTGTACCCTTTATAAATTAAGTCCTTTTTATATAAATTAGAGAGTAGCCACCAAACAGACTCAATATATTTCGATTTGTATGTAATGTAAGGGTTTTGAGTGTCGACCCAATATCCCATTTTTAATGTTAAGTCATTCCAAAGATCTGTGTATCTCATCACAGCTTTTTTACAAGCATCATTATACTGATCAACAGATATCTTTTTCCCAATATCAACTTTAGTTATCCCTAAATCTTTTTCAACACCCAGTTCTACAGGTAATCCATGTGTGTCCCATCCAGCCCTTCTTTTTACCTGATATCCTTTTTGAGTTTTATATCTACAAAAAATGTCCTTAATTGTTCTAGCTAATACGTGATGAATACCAGGAAGTCCATTTGCTGAAGGAGGACCTTCAAAAAAAACAAACTGTTTCTCTCCCTCTCTTGTTTCAATACTTTTCTCGAAAATTCTTTCTGCTTCCCAAAAAGACAAAACTTCTTTTGATATTTTAGGAAGGTTTAAATTTTTATAAGTAGGAAACATTTATTGAGTTATATGAAAGCGAAAGTAATTATTTTAGAAATAAATATTAATTACATCTATTTTTTCTTTACATCTCATATTTTAGAGCAACCCTTAAGCTCCTTCCATGCGAAGATATTCCAGATGCAAACTCTCTGTAATGACTATCGAAAATATTATTTAATGCTGCAGAGAAAAATACTCTATTTGAAATTGGATATTCAAAATTGATGTCAAAACGACTCCATCTTGGTGTTCCAGCATAAAGTGATTCTCTAAGGAGAGGTGTTTCTTCCAAGCGGTCTTCTCCCCAAGGACTAAAAAACTCGGGGTTTTTAGAAAAAGAATAATCCCATTTTAAAAACAAATCACCTCTTTTGACTGAAACATTTATCTTTTGTGACAAAAAAACTGGGCTTATTGAAGGAAGGTTTCCTGTTAGAGAATTTCCTTCTCCCTTGGTAAAAGTAATATTTGATTGCCAATCAATTTTAGAACTCACATTCCACACACACACAATTTCTGCTCCAAATAATTTGACTTGTCCTAAATTTAAATTAGCAATGGTTGTCACTTCATCTCCAGAAAATAAAATTGTCGATGGGTTTTCAGTGGTTATATCATTTATAACTGAATATAGCCCTCTCCCTATATAATCATTAACTATAGAAAAATATGATGTTAGGTTTACGGAACTTCCATTAGTCCATTTTCTATTTATTCCAAAGTCAATGTTGTAAATATATTCAGACTTTAAATTAATGTTTGGTATACTTAAAATTCCATTATTTTCTCTTGTTTTCCCTGAATCATCAATATTGGGTGCGCGAAATCCGGTGGAAAAAATAGTCTTCAAACTCCATCGTTTATTAATTTCATAATTATATCCTAAAGAAAAATTCAAAGATTGGTTTTTTTGAAAAACATAATTTAAACTTGCATCAATCAAAGCTTTTTCGTGCCATATAGCTTTAAGTTGATTGTAAGTATGTCTAAAGCCCAAATTAAGAGTTGCGTTATTAAATTTTTTTCTATAATCAACATATCCCGCTAAAGTTAAATATTGACTGCCGTCACTTGGATATCTTGTTGTAATTGGAGTTTTTGCAGAAAGGGAAATTATCTTATTTCCCGAAATTTCAATCTGTTGGGAAAAAGCATTTGATTCTACGGTATTATGTGTAACCTCAACACCATAAGACAAGTCATCTGTATTAAAAATTTTTCCTTTAAAGTCTCCATTTAAACTATAAACTTGAACTTCTTCTTTTTGAGTTTTCCTGATTAATTCGTCAAACTTTCTGTGAATTCTTGACTCGCTAAATGTTTGAAGAGATAAGATGATTTTACCGGACTTTATCCAATCTTTTTCACTAAAAAAAAGTAATTGAGGAGACACTAAAATCCTTTTTTGTGGTCCGTATTCCCATCTTGCATATTTCAGCTTGTCATCATTTAATTGATTGAGTTTATCAAACCTAGGTATATTGCTGCTTCGTGAAAGCTGGAAATTAAATAATAACTTATGGTTATTAGATGGTTTGTAAACAAATTTTTGTAATAAATCAAATTGATTATAGTTTGTGTTCTTTTGAACATTTGGATTAGAATTAATTGTTGGTGAGGGGTAATATTTTGTGTCTGTGTTTTGAGAATAATAAAAAACTTTTCCCCAGTTTTCATGTCCATGATATCGTTTTTTCCCCATAATTATGTCACCAAATCTCGAAAAAGAAAAACTTTGCAGTAAGGCAAATTTTTTATTAGAATACTCGAAAAGAAAGGCGTTTTTTGAAATATTTTGACCAAAATTTTTTGAAGTAGAGAAAGAGAAGTCTGTTTTTCTAATTTCGTTTGTAAGTGGCTCCTTTGAATAGAAATGTATTACTCCACCTATTGCATCTGAGCCATAGCCAACGGACGATGGACCAAACATGACTTCTGTTCTTTCAAGGGATAACGGATCTATGCTCAATGAATTATGAAGGTGACCAGACCTAAAAATCGCATTGTTGACTCTAACACCATCTATGACGAGTAAAATTCTATTGGCTTCAAATCCTCTCAGTACAGGGCTTCCTCCCCCGCCATGTGATTGTTGAACTCTAATGCCTGGAATTTGATTTAAAATCGAGGATGTGTTTTCAGGTAATAGTCTCTTTATTTGAGTATTATTAATAACTTTCACTTCCTTAGCCAATTTGTTTTTGTCATAAGAAGACCTCGAAACAGAAAGAATAATTTCATTTAATTTTTCAGAATTTGGAGTAAGGAATATATTTTGATTCTGACTAATGTTGTTTTTTTGAATCTTTAATGACTTATATGCAATGTGTTTAAACTGTAATGTCGAGTTTTTTTCAAAATTTTCAATATTAACAACCCCCATTGAATCCGACACTGCTATTTTTTCTTTTTTGATGTCGAAAACAAATACTTCAGGAATTGGTGATAAGCTGAATATGTCTTTAACTTCTACATTTTGTGAAAATGCAGGAACTGAAATAAAAAAGATAATTATTCTAATCAAATACTTCATGTAGAATATTTAATGCGTTTGGAGGCTTGAACCCTTGTATATGGGTTTGGTAATATTTAACAATTAGGTCTAAAAGCTCCATTCTTTCTGTTCTATTTATGTAAATTGATTCTACCACATCAAATTTCATACCTAAAAACTTTTTTAATACTAAAATATTTCTTCCCTCATAACACCCCTTACTGCTATTATTATTTGTAAACACTCCGTTTACTAAATCAAAATACTTTTTATCAATATCTGTTGTATCAGGATAAATGCCTAAAAATTTTGTCAACTCAATCATAAAGCCAATTGTAAAATTGGCTGGTTTTTCAATATCATCTAACCATCTAATTGATTGTACTAAAAAATTGTATAGGGCTTCGTTTTTTTCTTCTTCTTTTATGGAGTTATTTAAAAGTTCAGCGGAAAAAATTGAAATTGCCGACTTAAAAATATCTGTTCCTTGATAAGATAAAGCGTGAATAACTTTTGCAGATCTTAAAATTCCGATGCCTATTTGTTTTTTCCTAGAAAAATTGACTTTCAAAATATTAAGGTTTTGAAACATACCCATTGTAAATAATTTCTTTTTACTGAGTATTCTAACTCCTTTTACAATTACTGTTTGTAAGCCAGATAATTCTGTGTAAATGTTTATTATAAGGCTTGTTTCTCCATATTTAATCGTCTTTAAAACAATTGCATTAGTTGAATAATCCATTAATTTATCACCATTAGTTTTTCCGTTGTTGTGTAAATTGAATCTTCAGTACTTATGAACAAAATGTATACTCCTGAGTGTACTCTATTACCGCTGAATGTTCGTAAATCCCACGAAATACTTCCACCATCACTAATTTTTTCATAAACAATATTCCCTGAAATATCAGTTATTTTTATCCGAGAGTTTTTTTGAAGGCCTTTAACTATGACAGAGCCAATATATCCAGGCCTAACGGGATTGGGGAATACTCTTACATCTGAAAGTGCCTCAGACTCTGAAAAAGCTGTTCCTTGGAACGAAACCATTCCCTTTAAAGTACCAAAATAAACCTTTCCATCTGAATCATTTATGCCAATTGTTTTAACTGATGATGTTGGTAGTGGGCTGTTTTCCTTAGTAAAATGTCTTAAAATCTCTGTGCCATCCTCACTAACCAAAAACACCCCTGAACTAGCAGTGCTAATCCATTTTTGATTATTGCTGTTAACCTCAATGTCTGTTATAAATTGACCGCTCAGTAATTCTCTTAAATTACCATTCTCTGAAACCACTATCGAATTTAAAGAAGTTTCGTTTTCAAAAAAACGATTGGGAGAGTACAAAACCGAAACTCCATCCCTAGTTCCTACCCACAAATAATTATTTCTATCAAGCTTTATAACCCTAACATCATCACTCTTTAAGCCATTATCTCCTCCTGTAATTTTCTTTAACATTGGAGGTGTTTTAGACGTGTCGACTCCAATCAAACCGTTATTTAAACTTCCAAAAAACAATATGTCATCATATAATTCCATTTCAGAATATCCAGACTCTGACTGGTAATTTGAAATTACAGAAGAAAGGTCTATTGATGTCCAATTACCTGACAAATCTCTTTTTTTTAATCCGCTTTTAATCAAAGCACTTAAAGTCCATAAATTTGAGTCTTCATCAAAAATAAGATCTCGTACCCGTATGCTTTTGTAGTCTGGGCCTAGGAATGAAACACTCTCCAGAGCACTGTTTTCACTATTAAGTATATTAACGGGGTTAGTATCTTTAATTTCAAGAATTCCTGAGTGAAATGAACATCCGTAAAACGTAGAGATATTGTTAGGATCTGGAACTATTTTTATTATACTTTTTGCATCTAACAATGAATTGTATCCAATATTATTCCAATTATTGTTGTCATAGCTGCTTATACCATATTCGTTCAACGGATATGGGTTATAAAACAAATCATATTCACCATGGGCAACCCAAATTTGTGTGTTGGTTGACAAAAGATCAAAAATATTATTATTTAATGGCCCATCAGGGCTTATGTTTTCATAACTGTTTTGGTTATTATATTTCATTACGCCAGAGCCTGAGGTCCCAATCCACATAGTGCTATTGTGTTTTATTCCAAAAGTAAAATCTGTCTGTATTTCTTGGTTTAAAGGATTAATAATTTCTTCAATTTCAAAATCATTATTTAATTGGAATATTTGCTTTGAGAATGTTAACACTGTTCCAAACAAGTTTGTGGAAAGGCTTTGGAAATCGCCGTAAAATTTTTTAATTAACTGAAAGGATGAGGTTATATCGTGTAGTTCAGAATACTCTAAACTTTTTTTTAAAGCATATATAATCCCGTTTTTTTCAAAAATAGACATCCAATTTCCTTCAAGTACTATCTCCCACGTTGCAAACTGAAGAATTAATGGATTATTCAATGGGCTTTTAAAAATACCTGATGATGTTGCGGCGAAAATATTATTTTCAAAAACAATGGTTTGATTAACATTTATTGGCCCATTCTCGTCGTTGAAATAATATGTGTCTCCAAACTCAAACGAAATAGGGTTAAATTCAAGTATTCCAAATCCAGTTGACAAATAAGCTGTGGTTTCATTCAAGTATATATTATTAATTTTTTTTCTGTTAGCGGCTATAGTGATTTTTCTTTGAATTGAGTTGTCATTAAAAACTTTCATGTCATCGATATTTATTTTTGAAATTAGTCCCGTGTCATGGCCAATTAAAATTTCTCGCTCTAAACCTAGTAATGATGTTATGGTCTCTCCTGAAATTCCGTCTACTGTAGTAATCTCTAAATTAGTGTTTGATTGAGTGTCATGAATAAAAATAGAGTTGTCAGATCCTACAATTAAATCATTTGTATTTATAGCTGCCGCAACTGTATTAAAAAAAGAGTAATGGCTCTGCCATTGCTGAGTCTGTGACTTAACAATGCATTGATTAATAAAAAAAAATATACAAAATATATGCTTAAAGCTTCTCATTTTAAAAAAAACGAATAAAATTGATTTGTCGTGCTTTATACCACCCCTTGTGCTAACATTGCGTCTGCCACTTTAACAAAGCCTGCAATATTTGCTCCTTTTTCATAGTTAATATAATTTTTTTGTTCTCCATAAACTATGCATGAATCATGGATGTCTTTCATTATTTTTTTTAAGCGAAGATTTACCTCTTCTCTTGTCCAGTTGTAGCGAAGAGAGTTTTGAGCCATTTCTAATCCTGAAACTGCAACCCCTCCTGCGTTGGAAGCTTTGCCGGGAGCATAAAAGATCTTCGCTTGATGAAAATGTTTAATAGCCGTTGGGGTTGAAGGCATGTTGGCTCCTTCGCTCACACAAAAACACCCATTTAGAATCAATTCTTTTGCGTTACTTTCAGTAATTTCGTTTTCTGTGGCACAAGGAAGAGCAACATGACAAGGAATTGACCAAGGTTTTTGATTGTGATAATATTTGGCTTGATTGTATTTATCCGCATATTTGCTTATTCGTTGTCTTTCAACGTTTTTTATTTTCATAACATAATTTAGTTTCTCCATGTCTATACCGTCAGGATCATGAATAAACCCTGAAGAGTCGGACATTGTGAGTACTTTTGCATTCAACATAATACATTTTTCAGCGGCATACTGTGCTACATTTCCAGAGCCTGAAATTAAAACCTGTTTGTTTTCTAAGTTATCTCCAGCTCTCTCTAGCATGTTTTGAGCGAAATAGACAGCCCCGTATCCTGTTGCTTCAGGCCTAATCAAAGAACCTCCCCATGAAACTCCTTTCCCTGTTAAAACTCCTGTAAACTCATTCTTCAACTTCTTGTATTGACCAAAAAGAAATCCTATCTCTCTTCCTCCTACTCCAATGTCACCAGCGGGAATGTCTCTATTAGGCCCAATATGTCTAAAAAGCTCCGTCATAAAGCTCTGACAAAACCTCATAACCTCGGCATCACTTTTGTCTTTTGGATCGAAATCAGAGCCTCCCTTACCTCCGCCCATGGGTAGGGTTGTTAGTGCGTTTTTAAAAACTTGTTCAAATGCAAGAAATTTAAGAATACTTAAGTTCACAGATTTATGAAATCTTAGCCCTCCTTTGTAAGGCCCGATTGCTGAATTCATCTCTACTCTGTAGCCGCGATTAACTCTAATCTCACCGCTATCGTCCACCCATGGCACTCTAAACATAATGACTCTCTCCGGCTCAACCATTCTCAAAAGAATATTTTTACCATGATAAATCTTTTTACTCACAATATATGGAAGGACGGTGCTGGCAACTTCAGAAACTGCCTGCATAAATTCAGGCTCATGAGAGTTTCTCCGATTGACTTCGTTTAAGAATTCATTAATAACATTATTCATAATGGCTTGTTTAATTTACGCTTTATTTAATGAATTATTTTATTGCGTTGTCTAAATCGCTAATTAAATCTGATGCTTCTTCAATTCCTACACTTAACCTAATCAATCCATCGCTTACTCCGTTCTGTATCCTTTCGTTTTTTGGTATTGATGCATGTGTCATTGATGCTGGGTGACCAACAAGGCTTTCTACCCCGCCTAAAGACTCAGCAAGAGTAAAGACTCGCATTCTTGAAACTGTTTTAAATGCTTTCGATAATGATTCGTCTTTTAATTTAAAAGACATCATACTTCCATAATCACTCATCTGTTTTTTTGCAACCAAATGTGCTGGATGGTCTTTAAGCCCAGGCCAAAAAACATTAGAAACTTTTGGGTGAGAGTTTAAAAAGTTAGCTATTTTTTTAGCATTTTCACAATGTCTTTGCATTCTTATGTGAAGAGTTTTTATGCCTCTTAAGGTTAAGTATGAGTCCATTGGTCCAGGAATTGCGCCAGAGGCATTTTGAATGAATTTTATTTTATTTGCGATTGTTTCATTGTTAGTTATTAAAGCACCAAGTATTACATCACTGTGACCTGCTAAGAATTTAGTTGCCGAGTGCATTACTATATCTGCACCCATCTCTAGCGGTCTTTGTAAATACGGAGATGCAAAAGTGTTATCAACTGCCAATAAAATTTTATGTTCATTTGTTAGTGATGCGATTTTTTTAATATCAATAATCCTAATCAGTGGATTTGTGGGGGTTTCAACCCAAATCAGTTTGGTTTTTTTATTTATGTGTTTTTTTACATTTTCAATACTATCAAACGATATAAAGTGAAATGTTACATTGTACTTTGAAAAAAGTTCCTTAAATAGCCTGTATGTTCCACCATAAAGGTCATTGGTAGCAACAACTTCATCACCCGGATTTAATGTTTTAATAACTGCATCTATTGCCGCCATTCCCGAGGAAAATGCAAACCCATATTTTCCTGATTCAATATTGGCCATTAGTGCCTCAAGCGCGGTCCTTGTTGGGTTCCCAGACCTACTATATTCGTACCCCAAGTGTTCTCCAGGTTTTTTTTGAGAATACGTAGAAGTAAAATATACCGGTGGCATTACAGCTCCATATCCTTTTTCTCGAATTTGACCTCCGTGTATTATCCTTGAATTTAATTCTAATTTAGTTTTTTTCATAACATCTTGATTTAAGCAAATTTATTTATGTTTGTTCACTTTAATATTTGATATAATTTTCGCAATTTAATGGAAAACAAGTTTATATTTCTTTCTACTTGCTCTACTTGCAAAAAAATCATTAATATGCTTGAAATCGGAAATAAGTCGTTTCTTCAGGATGTTAAGCACAAAATTCTAAGTAAAAATCAATTAGATTTTCTTTATAATTATACAAAAAGTTACGAAGCTCTAATCAACAAAAGAGGCTTGGTTTACAAAAAATTAAAACAAGATGGTTTAATTATGAATGAAAAAAAATTTAAAGAATTACTAGAAAAGGAGTATAGTTGTGTTAAAAGGCCAATACTTATCTGGAACAATAAAGTTTATATCGGAAATTCGAAGTCAACAGTTGAAATGATGAATTCCGTTATTAATGGATAAAAGAAAAATTGCTCTTTTGTCCGCGCTTGGTGCAACAACTATATATGGGCTTAACCATACAATTGCTAAGGAGGTAATGCCCCATTTTATTCAAGGCTTTGGTTTTGTTCAACTACGGCTTCTTGGTGCAACAGTTCTTTTTTGGGCTGTAAGTTTTTTTATTCCAAAACAAAAAGTTTCATTAAATGATTTTCCAAGAATGTTGTTGTGTTCTTTTTTTGGGATGGCGTTAAATATGCTTTGTTTTTTTAAAGGGATTGAATTATCGACTCCTATCAATAGTTCTGTTTTAATAACTGTTACTCCTATACTTGTTTTTATTTTTTCAAGAATTTTGATTAAGGAAAAGTTCGTGGCTAAAAGAGTTTGGGGGGTTATTTTGGGTTTTATTGGGGCTGTTGTTTTAATTGTTTTTGGAAATGAAGTTCGACAAGATGCACCAAATATACCTTTGGGAAATTTTCTCTTTATCATTAATGCCTCTGCGTTTGCGATTTACTTGATAATTGTTAAGCCGCTATCAAAAAAATATACCACTATTCACCTATTAAAATGGTTGTTTTTGTTTGGATTTATTATGGCTCTTCCTATAACCTATAAGGAATTTGATAACGTGGTTTGGGAAAATCTTCCATTAAACGCTTTGTGGAGATTTGCTTATGTAGTAATTGGAACAACTTTTCTAACATATTTACTGAACGTTTTTGCTCTTAAATATTTAAAAGCAACATCTGTAGGTGTTTTTACTTACCTGCAGCCACTGATAGGAATATCTTATGCAATTATAGTTGGTGCTGATGCTCTTTCATTGGTAAAAATTTCTGCTGCTGTAGGAATACTGTTTGGTGTTTATTTGGTTACCAAAAATTATGAAAAAAATTGACTTCTAATATGCTTTCTCTTCACCTCTTATCAAGTTAATTGCAGTTCTAAGGATAATTTTTATATCCAAAATAAAAGTCCAATGTTTTACGTAAAAAATATCATACTTAACTCTATTTATAATGTCTGATTCACCTTTTATTTCACCTCTAAATCCTCGAACTTGTGCTAGCCCTGTAATTCCTGGCTTAATGCTGTGTCTTTGTTGAAATGGATGAGTTGTTTTTTTCAAATGTTTTGAATAGTTGACATTATGACTTTCCATGTGTGGTCTAGGGCCAACCACTGACATGTCTCCTTTTAAAACATTAATAAACTGAGGAAATTCATCTATACTAGTCCTTCTAAGAATTTTACCTATACGCGTTATTCTTTTATCGTTTTTTTTAACTTGAGTTAAATCATTGTTTTCGGTCATCGATCTAAACTTAAAACAACGAAACACTTTGTTATTAAGACCGTTTCTTTTTTGAATAAAAAACACAGGGCCCTTAGAATCGATTTTAATTAATAAAGCAACAATTGGCAGCATCCATGAAAGGATTAATAATATTATTGAGAAAGAAAAAAATAAATCAAAAAGTTTTTTTATAGTTCTATTAAAATCAATTTCTAACGGACTAGATTTATAAGGGAACGACTGAACAAGGCCAAAATAATCTACGTAAGAGTTTTTGACTGGATAATCATAGTTAGCATAAAGTTGGATGTTTAGGTTTTTTTCCCACTTCAAATCTAACATGTGCTGAAAGTTTCTGTCAAAGGCTTTTTCGATTGGAATAAAAATTACTGAGATTTCCAATTCTGAAATGGTTTTTTTTAGCTTTCCGAAATTTTGATGTTCTAAGAGTTTTGGTTCAATGGTTATATTTTTATAGCCTGTATAAGAGTTTGATTCAATATATTCAATCAATGGTTCTGACTTTTTAGACTCTATGACAAAAACTTTTTTTTGAAATACAGAATGTTTTTTTCTTAACAGCCTAACAATAGTGAAAGACAAAACTCTAGTTAAAAAAATAATTATAAAACAAAGAATTAATAAATATGGCTTAGTATTAATTAGATAGTTTGGGATTTCAAACAGAAATAAAAATAAACTTAGAAAAAGCAGATACAAAACAGAAAACAACAGCGAACGAACGGCTGTTTTTGTATATATAAGTGTTCTTTCGTGTTTGTAAACATCAGAGATTAAGCTTGAAATTACCCATGAGAAAATAATCAAAAGAGTAAGTTCTGTGGTTTGACTTATCAAATCCAAAGGGTGCTTCAATAAAATCAATGTTATGTTTAAAGTGAAAAATATAAACCACTCCGTTGCAAAAAATGGAAGCAGGTTCCTTGGAATAATTAAAGACTCTAATTTATACAAACCATATTAATAACGACATTTAAATTTTGTTATTGCTGGAAAAACTATAAACTAAATATTATTAATTGATTTTTTAAAGTCCAACAAAACTTTCTCTTGCGAAAAGTTTTCTTTTAAAAAGTTTTCAGTAACTGTTTTCTTTTTTTCAATGGCTTTTTTGTTTGCTAAATATTCTATAATAGATTCTGTTATTTTTTCTATGTTATTGTCATCAAAAAAAATCCCAGACTCTGATACTTGAATTATTTTCTTTATTTCGGATTCTTTATTACCTTTTACAAAACAAGGTTTTTTACTCGCCATCATTCCTAATAATTTTGACGGCATTACGGAGTCTAAAATATTGTTTTTATGAAACAATAGATGTGCATCAAAGCTCCGTAGTAGCCTAGGAAGGTCGGATGATTTAACCAGTCTGTAGAACCGGACATTTTTTTGTTTATTTAATTGTTTCTTTATCCATTTTAATTTTGGTCCGTCACCAACAATTGTGAAATTGAACTTTTCAATATTGAAATGACAGAACCTAATAAAAAACCCCCAATCTTGTTTTTCACCAATATTACCACTGTACAGCAGGTTTGGCTTTGTACTGTCTAAATAATAATTGTGTGGAGTGAAGCTGTTTTTATAAATGCCTAAATCTATAAAGTTTGGAAAATAATAACCTTTTATTGAAGTTTTTAAATACAATTTTTTTTTCATTGATTGACTTATCGTGCTTACTTTATCACATTTTTTTAAAAGAGTTTTTTCTATGAAATATAGACTTTGACTTAAAAACCCTAGTTTAAAATTTTGAATGCCTAAATCAAACTCAAAGTCTTGAACATGGCACCAAATTTTACATTTTTTAAACCATTTTAGCAATAACCCCAACAAAATATTTGTTGTATATGGGGCAACAACAATGACTTTGCTTTTTGTTGGAAGGGAGGGAATGTGTTTTAATGAAAAAAACAAAAAATGTAAAACTTGAAATATTCTTTTAACTGTGCTTGGTTTGGTTGGCACATACATTTTTGTTCTATATACAATAATTTCTTTTCCAATAGTTTCCTTTAAATAAAACGGTGCTTTGTCGTATGGTTTTTTAATTTTCCATTCT
>ENA-OSEY01001589-OSEY01001589.1-marine-metagenome-genome-assembly--contig:-NODE-1589-length-15434-cov-5.763300_pt1 | contig 15434 bp, 15 predicted proteins | sample MGYA00248465_ERZ534230 | MGnify/ENA primary metagenome ERZ534230 (study PRJEB26409, sample SAMN06344110) | marine metagenome | isolation source: Sea water from surface | place: Atlantic Ocean:Southern...
GGCGTATACGGTATTAATCATCGTTTCCAATGGCTATTCCGTACTAAAGGGCACGTTCCCACGCGTTACTAACCCGTTCGCCGCTGTCCCGAAGGACCGCTCGACTTGCATGTATGAGGCCTGCCGCCAGCGTTCGTTCTGAGCCAGGATCAAACTCTCAAGTTAAAAAGCATTCAATGCTTCTTGACAAGATCCTTGCACATTATTTCTTATCAAAGAATAAGAAGATCAAAGTTTAAAAGTTACAGCGTAACCCTCAAACAGTGAAGCTGACACCGTATCATCGGACAAAGTCCTAACGGATAATGTTACAAAGGTAATTTGTCGAAATGATCAAACCACCCTCATATCTCTTCAATTATACAATTTCAAAAAGCAAATATCCAAGTATTTACACTCGGTAACGATCGTTGTATGAATAAAACAACGGTCTTGCAAGAGATTTTTTAACTAAAATTTAAAAAAATTTACAAAAAGGGACTTTTTTAAAGAAAGTCAGCATTTTTAATGAATTGTATTCACTGAATCACGTATTTTTAGGGATATAGAATCATTTTCTTCATCTACAAATGCTACATTCCCCTCTTTGAGGTTCCCTACTAGTAGTTGATCAGCAAGTTTATCCTTTATATTTGATTCTATCGTGCGTTTTAATGGTCTAGCACCATATTCTTTATCAAAACTATTTTTCGCTATCCAACTCTTTGCTTTCTCAGAGATCACTAAATCAATATTTCTTTCCTGCAGTAGCTGCTGCAGCTCAGAAACCCGAATGCTTATAATCTCCTCTATATCATTTATTTTTAGAGAGTTAAAAGTTACTATGTCATCAAGCCTATTTAAAAACTCAGGTTTAAACCACTTTTTAACATGCTTCATAACATTTTGCTCAATAATTTTTGGCTTGTTATCTGCAGGTTTAATGAATTCCTCTGCGCCGAGATTAGAAGTCAATATTATTATTGAATTGGCGAACGAAACATTTCGTCCGTGAGCATCTGTTAAATTACCCTCGTCTAGAACTTGTAGCAATAAATTGAGCACATCATTATGTGCCTTCTCTACCTCATCAAAAAGAACTACTTGATAAGGTTTTCTCCTTACGGCTTCAGTTAAAGCGCCTCCTTCTTCAAAACCAACGTATCCAGGCGGTGAACCAATTAGCCTAGCAACAGAATGTTTTTCCATATATTCAGACATATCTATCCTAGTCATCGCCTCTCTATCTTGAAATAAAAATTCAGATAACGTTTTACTTAATTCCGTCTTTCCTACACCAGTTGGTCCTAAAAACAAAAAAGACGCAAGAGGCCTTTTTAAGTCAGACAAACCTGCTTTTGCGCGCCTAATTGCTTTTGAAACACTTTCCACTGGTTCCTTTTGCCCAATAACACTTTGTGAAAGCAACTCTTCCATATCCATTAATTTGGACTTCTCACTTCCTAAGAGCTTTTCGACGGGTATACCTGACCACTTTGCTACGACATTTGCTATATGATCCTCTGAAACTCTTTCAGGGTTAATTTGCTTCGCGTTCAGGGATCGTTTTTCGGCCTCCTTAATTTCCATTTCTAATTTAGGAATTACAGAGTAAGTCAACTCACCCGCGCGTTGAAGATCTCCATTTCTTTTCGATTCCTCCAGCTCTGACTTAAATTTTTCAAGCATTTCTTTATTGGAGCTTAGATCCTTTACATTTACTATTTCCGTTTTCCACTGTTCATTTAATTTATTTGATCTTTGTGAAAGCATCTTTATATCATTCATCAATTCTGCAAGCCTAGCCCTCGACTCAAAATCATTCTCTTTTTTTAGTGCCTCACGTTCAATTTCTTTTTGGAGAATCTCTCGCTCCAAATCCTCCAACTCTATTGGCTTGCTACCCAATTCCATTTTGAGCTTGGCGGCAGCCTCATCCACTAAATCAATAGCTTTATCGGGCAAAAATCGATCAGTGATATAACGATCAGACATTTTAACTGCAGCTATCAAAGCGCTGTCGCTTATTGAAACACCATGATGCACTTCATATTTGTCTTTTATACCTCTTAATATAGATAAACACTCTTTTGTATTGGGTGGGGTTATCATCACGGGCTGAAACCTTCTGGCTAATGCTGCATCCTTTTCTATATATTTTCTATGCTCATCCAGCGTTGTTGCTCCTATGCACCTTAAACTTCCTCTTGCTAATGCCGGCTTAAGAAGGTTTGAAGCGTCCATCGAGCCTTCTGACTTGCCTGCCCCCACAAGAAGATGAACTTCATCGATAAAGAGTATAATTTCTCCTTTACTACTCTCGATGGCTTGAAGGACACTCTTTAATCGCTCTTCAAATTCTCCTCTGTATTTTGCACCAGCTACTAGAGACCCCATATCAAGGGAAAGCAGTTTTTTGTCCAATAAGACTTCTGGAACATCTTTTCTAACTATTCGAAGCGCGAGCCCTTCAGCGATTGCAGTTTTCCCAACTCCAGGAAAACCAATTAAAATTGGGTTATTTTTGGTTCTTCTACTCAAAACTTGAATAGTCCTACGGATCTCTTCATCTCTGCCAATAATAGGGTCAATACTCCCCTCAGAGGCTCTGTTCGTTAAATTTACGGTGTAATCATCTAGAATATTATCACCTTCTTGGTGACTCTGGCTTTCAATCTTATTCCCTCTTCTTTCTGCAGTTACTAACTCTTCTAGCTGATTAATATTTTTCATTTTGTTGACTAGTTTTTTGGAGATTTCACTTTTACCCAAAACAATTCCTAAAAATAAGGCCTCTAGACCAATAAACTTGTCACCAAACCTTTGTGCATAAATCTCTGCATTCTTTATTGATTCGGACAAGTTTGCATCTATAAAAAGGTTCTTATGTCCTTCAACTCTGGGGAGGGAAATTAATATTTTGTCAGTCTCTTGTATGACCCAATAATAGTTTCCACCTACTAATTCAATTAGCTTTCTAAACCTCTTTTTATTATTTAGTAGAATAGCTTTCATTACATGAGCTGTGGTAATCGTCTGATGGTCTAGTGCTCTAGCACTTTCCATAGCCTCAACCATTGTTTCTTTTGCTTTATCAGTATATTGTTCCAATTCCATACGACTAAAATTCCCTTCTGTACCACTTATAGATGTGGTCTTATTCTTGATATACAACCGTAAGATTGATATTTTTCAAAGAATGAGTAACAAAGATAAAATAATCGTAGCTTTAGATTTCGAGAGTTGCGATAAGGCACTGGCACTTGTTGAAAGCTTAGATGGATACGCAAATTTTTTCAAAATTGGATTAGGTTTGATTGGTAGGGGCGGGCTAGAGCTTGCTTCTGAGTTAAAGAAACGAGGCCTTCATGTTTTTTTGGATTTAAAATTGTTCGATATCTCAAATACTATAAAAAATGCAGTAAGTGGGCTATGTGAGGCCAAATTTGATTTTTTAACCGTTCAAGGTGACCCACAAGTTATCAAAGCGGCTGTGGAAGGCCGAGCAAAGAGTATTACTAAAATACTAGCGGTTACATTTCTTACAAGTCTAAACAGGAAGGATTTAGATCAAAATTTAATCATACCTGGAGAAATTGAAACTTTAGTTTGTAGTAGAGCTGAAAAAGCAATCTTAGCAGGAGCAGACGGTATAATTGCTTCACCTAAGGAGTTATCAATAATAAGGGGAAACCCGCTTTGTATCAAAAAGATTATTGTTACCCCAGGTATAAGGCCAGCCAATTCCGCCGTCGATGATCAGAAACGAGTCGCAACACCTTATGACGCCTTTAAAATGGGAGCTTCATATCTTGTTATTGGAAGACCTATCTACCAAGCGAAGGATCCCCTTTCTGCATATGAAGCAATAAAAACGCAGATTTTGAATAACTAATCCGCAAAACGCTTAATAAACTCCTCAATTACACCTATAAGTCTTGTTTGGATTTTTGCAAATTCACGGTTTTTTATTTGCTGTTTTTCATGACTATAAAGTGATCGCAAAATCTCAATTTGCACAACGTGGATATTATTTGGCGGGCTTGCATAATTTTTAGTGATAAAACCGCCGGAGAAAGGATTGTTTAAGCTGACTTTAAATCCCACTTCTGTTAATAAATTTTTCAACTCAACTACAATTTCGTGTTCACAGGAGCGACCAAAACAATCTCCTAGGACAACCTCCACTGGATCTTTTTTACTAGCTAAATTGACAGAGCTTAGAGGCATTGAGTGACAATCTAAAAGTATAACTTTATTAAAGGATGTCTCTGTTTGTTTTATCAATGATTTTAGCTTGTCATGATATGGGAAGTAAAAACCTTGAAGTCTTTCAGTAGCATCGTCAATTGAAAGTCTATGCTTGTAAATCGGCGTTTGGTCCGCAACAACTCGTGGTATAACTCCCAGACCTGCCGATACTTTAAGTGTATCTTTATATGCTGTAAGATCTTCTATTAATAATGGATCCAACTCTTCACAATCTCTATTTAGATCAATAAAAGACCTTGGAAATTTTGCTGAAAGCATTAGTGACCCTAAGCCGACTACGGGAGAAAAAAGCTGATCTACAAACAGATCCTCCGATGATCTTAAAATATGTAATGATAAATCAGTCAGCTGCATAAATTTATCGGTGTAAATACTTCCACTATGAGGTGAATTGAATAGCACGCAATTTGTTTGCTTTAGAGGTAGTGAAAGTTTATATGGCTTCATATCATGAACAAAAAAGATCTGGTTTGATTAATTTAAACCTTGACCCTTCTTAGACTTTTTATATAGAAAAAACAATAGGGGCGTATAGCTCAGCGGGAGAGCACTTCGTTGACATCGAAGGGGTCACTGGTTCAATCCCAGTTACGCCCACCAAAAAAAAATGTTGTTTTTTTGTGAATAATCTTTAGAAGATCAAGTTCGGAGAGAAAAATGAAAATAAGAAACTCATTGAGATCATTGAAACAACGCCATAGAAACTGCCGAGTAGTAAAGAGACGAGGCAAGGTCTACGTGATTAATAAAGTTCAACGCAGGTTTAAGGCTCGACAAGGCTGACTACAAGATTTCAATAGATGAACCTGAATAATTGTAACAACTTCAAAGACTTTAGAGAGCTCGCCAAAAGAAGGTTGCCCAGACCTATATTCGATTATATCGATGGCGCCGCAGATGATGAACTCACATATGCAAGAAATACCGAGAGTTTTAACTCAGTGTCTTTAATACCTAGCGTATTAAGGTCTGTAAAAGATGTTGATATGTCCACGACGATATTTGGCAAGAAAATTTCTATGCCAGTATATTGCTCTCCAACAGCTGTTCAGAGACTTTTTCATTACCAAGGAGAAAGGGCAGTTGCTAAAGCTGCAAATAAACTTAATACAATGTTTGGCGTATCCTCTTTAAGCACGGTAAGTGTTGATGAAATATCATCAATATCGGAGTGCCCAAAAATGTTTCAGTTTTATTTTCATAAGGACCGTGGTTTAAACAAATATATGCTTGATAGAGCAAAAAAAGCTAAATTCGATGTATTAGCATTGACTGTTGATACAATTACGGGAGGGAATAGAGAAAGAGACTTGAAAACAGGATTCACTATTCCTCCAAAACTTAACTTTAACAGCATGCTTAGCTTCGCAATAAAGCCTTCATGGTTATTCAATTTTCTTACCTCGCCGGCATTTGAACTACCACACCTTCAGAACCATGTTGACGAAGGAACTAGTGCCGTGACATCCATTGGCTCCTATTTTTCTAACATGCTAGACCAGACGATGAGCTGGAAAGATGCCGAACACCTGAGATCAAATTGGGACGGGCCTTTTGCTCTTAAAGGAATCGTTAGTGTTGAGGATGCTAGGAAAGCCGTAGATATAGGATGTGATGGGGTAATAGTATCAAATCATGGTGGAAGGCAGTTAGATGGAGCAGTGTCACCATTCGATCAGTTGGCAAGAATTGTTGACGCTGTTGGCGACAAAACGGACGTTATCTGTGAGGGAGGTATTCAAAGAGGGACACATGTGCTCAAAGCTCTATCCTTAGGAGCAAAAGCTTGCGCTGGAGGTCGTCTATATTTATATGCGCTAGCAGCTGCTGGACAAAAGGGTGTAGAGAAAGCACTATCTAATCTTCGATCCGAGATAGAAAGAGACATGAAACTTATGGGTGTCACACGCATCGATCAACTTTCAAGAGGAAATTTAAACTTCAATTGATATATGCAACCGAGTGACTTTGAAAAGAACGTAGCAAAACATATAAAGGGCAGCAAACCAGCACCTGTTCACCTATGGAATCCACCATTTTGTGGAAACCTCGAAATCCATGTAGATTCAAATGGACGTTGGTTTTATCAAAAGTCAGAGATAAAACGAGAAAGACTAATAAAGCTTTTCGCAAATATCTTAAAAAAAGAAAAAGATAAATATTACTTGGTAACACCAGTTGAGAAAGTTGGAATTACAGTCGAAGATGTACCATTTATAGCTACAGATATTGATATAATTAACAAAGGAAAAATAGCGCTTTGTAAATTTACAACTAACATAGGCGACGCTACCTACTTAGAAGAATTTAATCAATTCAATATTTTATTCAAAAAGTCCAATAATGAGCCTCAACCTTACGTAAATGTGAGATCGAACCTATTTGCTAAAATTGACAGAAAAAGCTTTTACAGGCTAATAGATTTTTGTACCGAGACTACCTACAGGGACGAAAATTGGCTTGGGTTTCATTCGAATAATATATTTTTTCCTTTGATAAAATCCGAACAACTGGATTAATTTTTAAAATCTAGATCAAAATCCTTAAGAACAGATTGATAAAGAGACTTTTTGAAAGGTACTATAGTCTCGAGCATATCAGTTTTTTTTGACCACATCCAATCGGAAAACTCTTGGTATTTTGTATGTATGTTTATGTCTTTATCAGATCCATTAAATCGAAATAAAAACCACTTCTGACTTTGGCCTCTGAATTTTCCTCCCCAAAATTTACCTTGTATTTCTTTAGGTAAGTCGTAGCGATACCAAATCTTAGATTGTTTGAGAAGAGCCACCTTGCACTTTTCTATACCTGTTTCCTCAAACATTTCTCTATAGGCCGCTTCTAAAGGAATTTCATTATCGTCAATACCTCCTTGCGGCATTTGCCATGCCTTAGTGCTATCTAGGCGGCGTCCCGTGAAAATTTTTGATTGATCATTTATAATCACTAAACCGACGCCTAAACGGTATGGTAGTGTATTAATCATTCTTTTAGGGAATAGACTGATAGGCCTTCTATCAAATCAATCGCATGAGCTAATTGGTTATCCTTATTTCTTCTCTTGGTTGTTTCTTGAAAACTCATCTCCTCTTTTCTCAGCATCTCTTTTTCAGCTTCTGTTAAGCTATCATTACTTAGAGCGCCCTCGAGGTCAGCTTCTGAAAACGTTTTCCTATTATCTTCTTCGCTCTTCTCAACTCTTTTGAACTCTAAGAAAACATCGGGCGTCACCCCGAGTGCCTGAATAGACCTACCTGATGGCGTATAATATCTCGCCGTAGTAAGTCTAATACCACCACTTTGGCCCATTGGAAGCACTGACTGAACTGAACCCTTTCCAAAACTCTTAGTTCCCAAAACAATAGCTCTGCGATGATCCTGAAGGGCTCCTGCAACAATCTCTGATGCCGATGCTGAGCCTGCATTTATGAGAATAACAAGAGGTTTTCCTTCTGCAATGTCACCTTTGGAAGCTTTATAACGCTCTCCTTTACCCTCTCTATCTCTCGTTGACACAATCTCTCCTTGGTCTAAAAAAAGATCTGTAACGGATATAGCTTCAGACAGCAAACCTCCTGGGTTATTTCTCAAATCTAGTACAAACCCTTTTGGTTCCGCTTCACCTAATTTTTCAACTGCCTTTTTTATGCCCTCGTCAAGGTTTGGAATAGTTTGTTCATTGAAGGTAGTTACTCTCATAATTACAATGTCATTCTCTGTTCTTACCTTTGCCGCTGTTAGTTTGATTACGGCTCTTGTTACTAGAACTTCAATTGGATCTTCTAAACCTTCTCTAACGATGGTTAACTTAACAGATGAACCGACAGGACCACGCATTATATCCACGGCTTCAGATAAGGTTAGACCAAGCATCGGCTTGTCATCCACAAATGTGATGAAGTCACCAGCTAAAACCCCCGCTTTATAGGCCGGTGTGTCGTCCATAGGTGATACCACTTTTACGAAACCATCTTGTTGAGTAACTTCAATTCCTAAACCTCCAAAGGATCCTTTGGTATCAACTTGCATATCATCGTAACTTTTTGGCGCTAAAAAGCCTGAGTGAGGGTCCAGAGAAGACAACATTCCATTTATTGCTGCCTCTATTAATTCCTTGCTTTTTACTTCTTCGACATATTTGGACTTTATTAGATCGAAAACTTGACCGAAAAGATCTAGTTGTTCATAGGTCTCCTTTTTATTTTCTTTGGAATGGACGGGATTAAGAGTAAAAAAGCTTAAAAAAAATAAAATAATTACCAGATACTTACTTATTGAATTTGACATTATTAATCTTCTCTTTTCTATATCATTAAATAAAAGAAACTTAGAACAGTTCGCACTGTTGTTTTACTTGAGTTAATTAGATAAATCAAATAATCAATCGTACCACTTAAGAAGTGATTTACCAGTCATTTGGTTAGGCTTGTCTTTGCCCAATAACTCCAATATTGTTGGAGCTATATCTATTAACGAGCCTGAACTTATACTTACTTTTTCTCTATCACTATATAAAATGCAAGGAACAGGGTTTAGTGTATGGTAGGTATGTGGATTTTCTGTGTCTCCAATGTACATTTGTTCGCAGTTTCCATGATCAGAAATTATCAATGCTTCTCCACCAACCGAATCTAAACAAGTACATATTTTGCCCAACATTTCGTCTACTGTTTCAACTGCTACTTTTGCTGCACTCAAATTCCCTGTATGCCCTACCATGTCCGGGTTGGCAAAATTCACAATAAGCAAATCGAAAAAATTTCTTTCTAGTGCAGATATTAGATTATTACATACTTCTTCTGCTGACATTTGTGGTTTTTGTTCATAGCCTTTTACTTGTGGACTCGGCACCAAAGATCTTTCTTCACCCTCATATTCATATTCGCTTCCACCATTTAAAAAATATGTGACATGTGGATATTTCTCCGTCTCTGCTATCCGAAATTGCTTAAGACCATTTTGACTTACCCACTCTCCAAGACCATTTTTTATCTCTTGTTTTTCAAAAAGCACATTAAATTTTCGTTTGAAATCAGCATCATACTCAATCATCCCAACTACTTTATTAAACATTTTTTCATTAGGACGTAAAAAACTTATAAAATTCTTATCGGTCAGCGCGTGTAAGATTTGTCTTGCTCGGTCAGCTCTAAAATTACAGAAGATCAGACTATCCTCTATCCCTTTTATGCCATTGTATTCGCTAAATATAACCGGCTCTATAAATTCATCTGTGACGCCCTTGTCGTGAGAGTCCTTAATAGCTTTTATTGGATCATTGTAATTATTGCCTACACCATTTGCAATCGCCTCATAGGCTTTCTGAGTTCTATCCCAACGTTTATCTCTATCCATTGCATAATATCGTCCCATAAGTGTTGCAATGGTTACATTCGAGGGAAGTTCGGAGATCAAGTTTTTCAGGTCGTTAAGACTAGTTTTTGTTTCAACATCTCTACCATCTGAAAATAAATGCAAGTTGACCTTTGAACTTTTTTTTGAGGCGACCTTCATCAAACTTTTGAGGTGCCTAGCGTGTCCATGCACACCTCCATCCGAGATCAGTCCAGCAATATGAGTTTCACCTCCACTTAACTTTGTATCCGATAGTATTTCTAATAAATCATCATTGTTAATCAAAGCCCCACTAGATATTGCATCATCTATCCTTGGCAACATACTTTGAATTATTCTTCCCGCACCTATATGCATGTGACCAACTTCAGAATTTCCCATTTGATTTTCGGGCAGACCAACTTCTTTACCAAATGTTGTTAAAGTACTATTGGGATAATTTCTGAGAAGTCGGTCTATATTTGGTGTCCTTGCCAAGGATACTGCATTCCCTCTTTCTTTTTCTCTTAGTCCAAACCCATCGAGGATACACAAAACAGTAGATGTCTTTTTTGCCTTATACATAAAAGCCTCAAGCCTTATGATAAGGGTGTCTATTTATGATACATTTAGCCCTGTAAAGCTGTTCCACCAGGATCAGTCTAGCAATTTTGTGAGGAAAGACCATTTTGGAAACTGCCAAAATCTTTTTTGCTTTTGAGATGAGCTGTTTTGGAAATCCCTCTGATCCTCCAACAACAAAAGAAATTTGACTAATACCCTTCTCCGAAAATGTGTTTAAGAATTTTGCAAAACCTTCTGAGTCAATATGTTCGCCACTTTTATCAAGTAACACCATTGATTCCTTGCCGTCCAACATTTTAGACACTTTTGTGTTAAATATTCTTTCGAACTCATTTGACTCTGAAATCTCTAAAGAAGTCAAAAAATCGTTATTAAATTGCTTATTAAACCGCGTCACATAGTCTGATATTAATTCAAATTCAGGTCCTTTTTTTATCTTACCATGTGCAACTATAATTATTTTCATTTTTATAAAACTAACTCGAGATCTGCGTGAGATGCCCTTTCCACATTTTTTCTATCTGGTAATACTCTCTTACCTCTGGTTTGAAGATGTGAACAATCACTGCTCCAAAATCTAGCAAAACCCAATCTGCATTCTCCTTTCCCTCTACTTTGCAGTTAATGCGGAACAAACCTTTAACACCTTCTTGAACCTTCTCGGCTAAAGCAATGACTTGTCTATTAGAAGATCCCGAAGCAATTAATATTTTTTCAAATTCAGAAAAGCTTTGATCTACACTTATTTCAGTGATATCCGCTGCTTTGTTTTGGTTCAAAGTTTTTTTTATATAGCTAAGTAGATCTTTAGCAAAGTCCTTATTATGTATTTTGGGCTTTAATCCTTTTTCTCTCTCTTTATTTTTCAGCTTTTTCTCCTTTGGATCCTATGTCATCGAAATTATATCTCTAAATTAAGTACGTTATTCAATACAGTTTTAAAGAATTCATTCTCTTTTACTTCGTTAATGTAGTATGCATTAGGTGGACGGTCAGTTACATTCCACCAATCCACAACTGTCATGCCCCTTGTCAATTCTGAATTAACCTCAACCTCAACATTAACTAGCTTTCCATAATATATTTCTGGATTAAGTAAATAAACTATGACATTAGGATCATGTAAAGGACCACCTTGACTTCCATATTTTTCTACGTCATATCTTTCAAAAAAATCTAAGAGCTTTGCGGCTTGTATAGCACTATTCTTTCCCGACTTACGCAATTTCTCAAGAAAATTTCTTTGGACCAGTGTTTTATGTGTAACGTCTAACGGAAGCATTGTTATCTTCAGTCCACTTTCCAAAACTATTTTTGCTGCCTCTGGGTCCACGTAAATATTAAATTCTGCTGCAGGAGTAATATTTCCACCCTCAAAAAAACCCCCTCCCATTAATACAATCTCCTCTATGGACTCAGTCAACACAGTATCTTTTTTGAGTACCTTTGCTATATTTGTCAGCGGACCAAGAGCACAAATAGTAATTTTTTCATCTCTATATTTTTCCGTGCACTCAATTATAAAATCCACTGCATCTGTCGGCTCAAGTTCTTTTTTTTTAACCGATAGATCGGTTCCATCAAGTCCTGTTTTTCCATGCACATGCTCAGCAGTTATTAATTTTCTTTTCAGTGGAGCTGGACTACCCCTAAACACCGGGACACTAAAAAAACCGCTTAGTTCGCATATTTTGAGTGCATTTACAGAAGTCAAGTCTAGGGGCACATTACCCGCCACACACGTAACCCCCAAGACATTTAAATCTTTCTTCGCACCAAAAGCAGTCATCATTGCTAACGCATCATCTTGACCAGGATCGGTATCAATTATTATTTTTCTCAATTCAATTTTTCCAAACTGAAGCCACTGTCCCCCTAAGATCTTACTTCTTTTTCATATTCATTAGCAACCTGCTTGGCTAATTCGCCAACCTCGAAATTAAATCGATCTATTTGTCCAACCGGTGTTACCTCAGCCGCCGTCCCAGTTAACCAGCACTGCTCAAACCCCTCCAGCTCAGAGAGTTCTATATGTCTCTCTATAACTTCGACCCCAGCCTTTTCAAGAATTCCAATGACTGTTTGTCTAGTGATCCCATTTAAAAAGCAATCTGGCTTAGGAGTGTGTACTTTATTATCCTTTACAAAAAATATATTTGCGCCCGTTGCTTCTGCCACGTAACCTCTATAGTCCAACATTAACGAGTCAGAGCACCCTTTAGCCTCCGCTGCGTGCTTCGACATTGTACAAATCATATAAAGTCCAGATGCTTTTGCAAAGCAAGGTATTGTCTCTGGACTTGGTCTTTTCCAATCTGAAATATCTAGCTTTGCGCCTTTCATTTTGGCGTCTCCATAGTAAGCTCCCCATTCCCATGACGCAACTGCGACCCTAACAGGGTTTCTAGAAGACGCTACGCCCATATCGGGACCGGACCCTCGCCATGCCACTGCCCGTACATAAGCATCTTTTTGTCGATTTGCGTTTAAAACTTGGTTTTTGGCTATTTCAAGCTCGTCAGCACTGTAAGGGACTTCCATATCAACATACTCTGCGGACTTTCTCAACCTAACGGAATGCTCGTAACTTTTATATATTTTGCCACCGTAAGCTCTTTCACCTTCAAATACAGATGAACCATAATGAAGGGCATGAGTGAGTAAGTGGAATTTTGCATCTTTCCATTCCACTAGCTCCCCATCAATCCAAATTTTTCCCTTTAAATTTTCATAAGAATCAACCATTAAAAGTTACCTCACTATTTTACTTAACACTGCATACCGAAATTTTCTTAATTTTTCCAGAATTTGATTCTGGGGCCATGTAAACTTTTCTGTGCATTGAGTATATTATAGTGATATTGGTAAAAAGATAAAGACACTCCAAGTTAATCGAAGGAGGATTAATTTGCCTCGAAACAAAGCACATTTATTGCTCGTTGATGATGATAAACGTATTTTATCCTTACTCAGTGCTTATTTGAGCAAAAATGAGTTTCTAATATCAAGTGCACGGAATTCTACAGAGGCTAGATGTCTTTTAGATTACTTTGAATTTGATTTATTAGTAATAGACATAATGATGCCAGGAGAAAGTGGCCTTGATTTGTTGGAGAGCATTAGGAAACAAAAAAGTGTCCCAGCTATTTTTCTATCGGCAAAAGGAGAGTCCAAAGACAAAATTTCTGGTCTAGAAATAGGTGCCGATGATTATCTCTCGAAACCCTTTGAGCCAAAAGAACTCTTGCTTAGATTGGAAAGACTGTTGATAAGAAATAAAAAAGAAGGTTCCAAGAAATCTGGACAGAGTATTGAGATTGGAAATAAAATCTTTGACTTGCAAAGATTAGAACTCTACCACGAAAACCATTTAATAAAGCTAACGAACCTTGAAGCTAGCCTATTAAATTTATTTGCGCTTAATCCCGAAAAAATAATTAGTAGGGAAATGGTCATCAATGGCTTAGATCTAAGTCAGGGAAGACAAGATCTTAATAAAAGAAATGTTGATGTACAAATTACAAGACTACGCAAAAAAATAGAACCAGACCCAACAAACCCACGGCATCTAAAGACCATTAGGGGCAGAGGCTATCGCTTTCTTCCATAAATCACTATCATTTACCTTTACTTGTTCCCCAAATATGCTCGGCAAGCACATACCCACGCATATTTTTTATTCGAACAAAACACCATAAACCCTCACAATCGATTAACTTTCCAATCACTTCTCTTTTCAAAATTGCTTTACCTAAAGAATCAAAACCTGCTTTGTTTCTTAAAAGAGTTTCTTCCTTGTTTACGATAATATATCTTGATCCAGAAAGTAGATCTTTATATATCCAGCCTGTATAGCCTTCAAAATCAGTTACTTTTCTCCAGTGACCAAACTCACTCACAATCATAACTGGCAAGTGTTTTCTTTGGTAAACCCAATCAATTTTGTAATCTAAGCTAGGTCCTCTTCTCAAATTTACTTTATTGCCCTTCAGAGATACAAACCTAGGTAGGGGAAGGCCTGTTTTTTTACTAATTATAGACGCACTACTTGCAGACAGAACGTTGACTATCAGAAATAAATTAATTAACAGAATTATAAGAAATATTTTTGAAAACGTTTTGATATTAGATAATATATCTCTATTAATTGTTATATACATAGTAAAAAAAATACCAAAAAAGATTATATAATCAATAGCAATGAAAAAACCCAAAGTAATAATTACGAGGAGGTTGCAAGACCGGGTCGAAAAGAGGATGAAAGAGCTGTTCAATGTTGATCTCTCTAGTGCAGAATATCCCATAAGTAAGCAAGAACTATTATCAGCTGTAAAAGATGCAGAAATTCTTGTGCCCACTATTGGTGATAAAATAGACGCTAGTATTTTGAGTGCAGCAAGTTCTAAACTAAAGCTAATTGCAAACTATGGAGCAGGCTATGATCATATTGATATAAAAACTGCTTTACAAAGAGGTATCATTGTTACCAACACCCCTAGTGTTTTAACCACTGACACAGCTGATATGACAATGGCGCTGATTTTGGCAATTCCTAGAAAATTAAGAGAAGGTCACGAAGAGATGCAGTCTGGCAACTGGAAAGGCTGGAGCCCATCCGCGATGATTGGGATGAGGATTACAGGAAAAAAACTGGGGATTCTAGGAATGGGTAGAATTGGCCAGGCAATTGCAAAGAGAGCAAGAGCTTTTGATCTGAATATAAACTACCATAACAGGAGACGCCTACACAAAAACATTGAAAAAAGCTTATCAGCAACATACTGGGAAAATTTAGAAGAAATGCTTTCAGCTGTTGATATTTTAGTTGTTAGCGCCTCACTAAATTCATCTTCTTTATATTTGCTAAATGCGAAATGTCTTGGGAAAATGAAGCATAACGCTTATTTAGTAAACATTTCTAGAGGAGAGATCATAGATCAGAAAGCTTTAGTAAGACAACTGAAAGATGGGCGATTGGGAGGAGCTGGACTTGATGTTTATGATAGCGAAGAAGTAATAGGTTCTGACTTTAAAAGTTTGAAAAACGTTTTCCTTTTGCCTCATATGGGTTCTTCAACATTAGAAGGAAGAATCGAGATGGGAGAAAAAGTGATAATTAATATAAAAACATATTTGGATGGTCACCGCCCTCCTGATCAAATAGTGCCAAGTATGCTGTAACTAAACGACGTTTTGACACGCGCTACAATTTTCGTTTTTTTTTGTATATAAAATCTCTGTTTCCCCGTTTAAAGCATCGC
>ENA-OSEY01001590-OSEY01001590.1-marine-metagenome-genome-assembly--contig:-NODE-1590-length-15432-cov-6.006252_pt1 | contig 15432 bp, 17 predicted proteins | sample MGYA00248465_ERZ534230 | MGnify/ENA primary metagenome ERZ534230 (study PRJEB26409, sample SAMN06344110) | marine metagenome | isolation source: Sea water from surface | place: Atlantic Ocean:Southern...
CATGGATACCAATTAAAAATGAGGATGAAGTCCTTGCTTACTATGATGTCTTTGTGATACTACCATGGCATTTCAAAAACTTCTTTGTAAAGAATCCTAAGTTCAAAGGTAAAAAACTTATATTCCCTCTACCCACACCAGAGTTAATTGTACCATGAAAAAAGATGATAGAATATTTGTAGCAGGCCACAAAGGACTTGTTGGATCTGCTATCGTAAGAACTCTAAAAGACAGAGGATATAAACGTATTGTCACTAAAACTAGACAGGAATGCGATCTTTTAAATCCTTTAGATGTAAAAAAATTATTTGAAGAAAATAGAATTGATTATGTTTTTGATGCTGCTGCAAGAGTTGGTGGGATTCATGCTAATGATACCTACTCAGCAGAGTTTATCTATGAGAACACAATGATTCAAACTAATTTGATTCATTATGCATACAAATATTTTGTTAAAAAGTTTTGTTTCTTAGGATCAGTTTGTATCTACCCTAAGTTTGCACCAACTCCAGTGAAAGAAGAGGAGTTGTTATGTGGTGAACTAGAACCTACTAATGATGCGTATGCTGTTGCAAAGATACACGGTATTAAGATGCTTCAAGCATATAACAAACAATATGGTTTTAAAGGTGTATCATTAATGCCTTCTAATTTGTATGGCCCCGGAGATAATTTTCATCCTGAGAACGGTCATGTTATTCCTGCACTGATGCAAAAATTTAATAGTGCTGTGAAAGGTGAGTCAGTTGTTTGTTGGGGTGATGGAACACCTATGAGAGAGTTTACTTATGTTGATGATCTTGCAGATGCTTGTTTGTTTGCCATGGATCACTATGAAAATGCTGAATTAATTAATGTTGGTTCTGGTCAAGACGTATCAATCAAAGACCTTGCCAATATGGTCGCTGGTGTAGTAGGATATGATGGTAATATAGAATGGGATACAAGTCGTCCTAATGGAACTCCAAAGAGACCTTTAGATTATTCTAAGATATCTTCTTTAGGGTGGAAACCAAAGTATACTTTGGCAGAAGGATTACGGAAAACCTATGAATGGTTCTGTGAACACACTTACATACAAACCAAATGAAAAATTTAGTTAGTATTTTTGCTGGACATGATGCAAATATATCTTTTTATAATGCAGAGGCAAATACATATCATTCTATAGAGATAGAAAGATTTGAAAAGAAAAGATATTTTCGTTTACATGAAGATAACTCTCCTGAGTATCAAAAATATATTTTAGAATCTTGTAGAAATATAGCAGAGGCAGAGTGGGGTATTAAGAATGACTATGAAGCAGTATTAATTTGTTCAGATGGTTATATTCAAACTAATCCTAGAGAGATATTTAATACAGAAAAGGTCACCACGATAGCAACTCATCATCAAACTCATGCCTTGTCTGCTCTTTATCTTTCACCTTTTGATAAAGCATTGATCGTATCTTATGATGGCGGTGGTGATGATGGTCATTTTAATATCTATGTTGGAGATAAACAAAATGGTAAAATTAAATTACTAAAAAAAGTTGAGTCTGATTTTGGTGGTGGGTATTTGCTTTGTGGATCTATGATTCGTGAGGTAGCAGAAAAAAGTAGACATCAACTGGCCTTGTCAGGAAAACTTATGGGTCTATGTGGGTATGGAAAAGTTATACCTGAGTTTGTTCCTGCGTTTGAAGAGTTTTTCTTTGATAGAGACTATGAAAAGTTATCTAACTGGACAAATCTACCTCTTAAAAACGTCAATGATCCTTGGAAAAATCCTCTAGAAAACTGGGCATTTGAAGGACAGTATGGATATGATATTGCTGCAACAGCACAAGAGGCATTTGAAAATGCTTTCTTTAGTGTCTTAGATAAGTATGATACAGAAGTTCCTTTGATTGTAACTGGTGGATGTGCATTAAATGTTTTAGTAAATGAAAAAATTAAGAGTAGATATAATAGAGAATTATATATACCACCTAATCCTCATGATGGCAGTCTCTCTTTAGGACATTTATTTTTATACAAAAAACCAGATAAGCAGATTGATATAACTTACGCAGGTCTTCCGTTACTAGATCGTTACAATTTGCAAGATTATGTTGACAAATACGATGCTGTTCGTGTAAATAAAAAAGAGATAGCACAGTTAATTAAAGATGGTAAAATTATTGGATTGGTCTATGGGGATTCAGAGGTTGGGCCTAGGGCTCTGGGGAATCGCTCTATTGTATGTGACCCTAATATTGCTGACATGAAAGATATACTAAACTCTAAAGTAAAATTTAGAGAATGGTATAGACCTTTCGCACCTTTCTGTAAGAAAGAAGAAGCACACAAGTATTTTGATTCACCTAACTTTGAAAACTTGGAGTATATGAGTTATGCTCCTAGAGTTAAGGTGGACACACTACCATCTATTACACATGTAGATGGTACAGCAAGACTTCAAACAGTCACAGAGAAATCACACTCACATTTTTATGAGTTGTTGACAGAGTTTGGAAAGATATCAGAGACTAATGTTCTTTTAAATACATCGTTTAACATTCGTGGATACCCAATATTATCTACGATTGACGATGCTTTATATGCACTAAATAATACAGACATGGATCATGTCGTGATTGAAGATTACTTATTTACAAAACGTGAAGTACAATAAAGTTGTAATTTGGGGTTACCCACTTTACTCTCATACACATTCATATGTTCATTATGGATATTATCAAGCATTTAAAAGTCTAGGGTATGATACCTATTGGTTTAATGATGATGACTATCCAGAGACTGAAGATTTTACAAACACATTATTCATTGGTGAAGGATTTGCTGATAAGAATCTACCTATAAATGATAGTAGTGCATACTTTATTATGTACTGTCCATCACCAGAAAAATATTTAGAAGCAGAAAGATATATTGATGTAAGAACTGTAGGAGTAGGAATAAAAGATCATATCTATGATTATTCATTAGATAAAACAAAGACACTTAAAGTTGGCCCCGGTTGTTACTTTGAATCTAAAACAGATAAAGTAGTTCATATCAAAAATGACTATCATGATTATACAATGAAAGACTATGATAAATTGTATATCAGTTGGGCAACTAATCTATTACCAGATCAAATAGATCCAAACAATATAACTTTACCCAGAAAGAATGTTGTTCATTATTGTGGGACTGTATCTAACTCTGGAGTATGTGAAAATTATTCAACACTTGTTCCTTTTGTGCAGGAATGTAATAAGCACAACATACAATTTGTTGTTAATGATCCTTGGCAAAATCCTTTGCCTTTTGAAGAAGTTACTCGAAGAATACAAGAGTCGGTTCTAGCACCTGACATCAGAGGCCCAGAACATTTAAGAACTCGTGTGGTTACTTGTAGAGTTTTTAAAAACATAAGTTATGGTCACTTAGGTCTTACTAATTCCGAAGAAATTTATAATGAGATGGATGGTAATTGTATCTACAATCCAGATACTAGACAGTTGTTTTATGATGGTCTAGATAATATAGACAACTTTGATCTTATCAGTAAAGGTATGCAGTATGTAAAAGAAAATCATACGTATATCAATAGAGCGAAAAGTATTTTATCAGTCTTATGAATTTTTACGATCCCATTGGGTTTTTCTATACCTGTTATAAAGAACATAGAGCAGTAGAATATTCTATTAAAAGATTAAGAAGAGTTTATCCTGATGCTCCGATCTATTTGGTATCTGAGGGTGCTGATTTTTCTTACTTAGAAGAAGATTATGATGAAATATCAACGCATCTAGAAGAGGATACGATGTCACCTACTTTTCATATCACTGGTGACTATTGGCAAGGAAATTTTAGAGAAAGAAATAATCAAGAGGCAATACATAAATGTGCATGGGCAACTCTTACTAGACTAGAAAAAGCAATAGACTATTGTAAAACAGAATACATGGTAATGTGTGATCCAGATGTATTAGTAAGAGGAGAACTCACCATACCAGAGGGTGCTAAGCTTTTAGGAACTAGATTAAATCAATTACCACCAGAATTTAAAGGTCTTCAAAAAGTATTAACAGATCATGGTGGTATTCCGATTGATTGTTGGGGTGCTCAACCTTGTGTTTTCCACACAGAGACTTTCCTAAAAGCATTAAATGTGCTAAAATCAAACAGGAGTATTATGGAAAAGTTATCCATGGAGTATTACGCTCTCCATGCACATGACTTACTTCTTCCACTAACGTTTGCCTTAGTGGGTGAAGAAGAAATATTTAATCCTGATATCATCGAATGTGAAAGAGATGGTGCATGGCAATCAAAACCTAATCCATTAGTACATCAGTTTAGAGTTTACTATGAATAAAGATTTCGCTATAGTATCTGCTCTCTTTAATATTGAAAGAGAGGGTATGGATGGTAGAGCATGGCAAGACTACCTTGATTGGTTTGAAAGGACTCTTAAATTAAGAGTGCCTATGATTTTATTTGTCACAGAAGACTTAGAAGATTTTATTAAAGACAGAAGAGGAGATCTTCCTACAGAAATAATTATCCAGACTACAGATGATATTCCATACTATTATTTGAAAGAACAATTAGATAAAATTATTGCATCTGAACAATATAGAGAAAGAATTGCTGACCCCGGTAGAATAGAGTGTCGTCATTCGATGTATTCAATCATTCAGTATTCTAAATTTAAATGGCTTACTGCTGCTGCAGATTCAAATCCATTTGATAGTAAATGGTTTTTCTGGTTAGATGCTGGTGGATCAAGATTCTTTGATGATTATGATGTGACTTTAGACTATCCTAGTCCAAATGCTATGGAATCTTTTGAGGCAATGGGTGATCAATTCCTTGTACAGATGAACATGGAATACTATCCTGATCTTGCAGATGCAGATGAGATTCCTAAGTCTTACCTATTGAATAATAGATCATATGTTCTTGGATCTATGTTTGGTGGTGGAATCAATTCATTAAAGAAAGTTGCTAATGATGTAGAGGATATCTTAGTAAATGAAATGATTGATAATGATTATGTTAATAATGAACAGATTGCTCTTGGATATCTAATTAAAAAAAATCCAGATGACTATGCGATTTATGAACGCACGAACCACAAACATGCTGCTATCTTCGAGGAGTTAGGTAAGAGATGAAGATATGCCTGATTGGGCCAGGAATCATGCCTATTCCTCCAGAAGGTTGGGGTGGAGTAGAACATTTGATTTGGAATTTTCATAATCAATTAAAGAAAGTTGGTGATGAAGTTACTATTGTTAATACTCAAAATCTAAGAGAGGTTGTAGAGGTAGTTAATGATGGTAACTTTGATGCTGTTCACTTACATTATGATCAGTATGCAGAGATAATGCCTCATCTCAAGTGTGAAAAGAAAATGATTACAAGTCATTACCCATACTTAGAGAATCCAGAACCACAGTATGTATTTTTATATGACCTACTGAAGAGATCAGAGAGTCATGTTGTATCTTTATCAGATAGAATAAAAAAAGAATTTGTTGCCAGAGGTATTGATAGTACAAATGTATCTGTTTTACCTTGTGGTATTGATACAGATCTATACACATTAGATGAGACTGATGTTCTCTATCCAGATAGATCTATTGTCGTAGGAAAGATAGAACCTAGAAAGAGACAAGCATTTCTTCAACATAAAGATTTGAATATTGATTTTATTGGCAATAATACTGACTCATCTTTTGATGAATTAGATCCACACTATCTTGGTGAGCAGAGTAAGCAAGATATCATGGACAATCTTACTGCGTATGCTAGTATGGTATTACTAAGTTCTGGTGAAGCACATCCTTTTGTTTGTTTAGAAGGCATGGCAGCTGGGTTGGGACTTGTATTATCGGAGCAGAGCACTGCTAATCTTGACATATCACAACCTTTTATCACTGTGATACCTGATGATAAACTAGATGATACTACATACCTTGATCAAAAAATTAAAGAGAATCGAAAAATATCTTTAACTATGAGAAATGATATTAGAAAATATTGTTTTGATAATTTTGATTGGTCTAGTATTATAAAACAGTACAAAAGTATTATTGATAACATCTAATGTATATCGCATCTTGTCCTTTAAGAATCTCTCTGTTTGGGGGATCGACAGACAATCCATATTTTGTTGAGAAGTATGGTCGTGGTTCTGTGATTAGTTTTACGTCTAATTTAAAAACATATGTCACGATCAGTCAAGATAAATTTGGTTATCAAAAACATAAACACAGATATATAATTAACTATTCAAAGAGAGAAGAGGTCTCTTGCATTGAAGACATACAGAATGAGGTTGTCAGAACTGTATTAGAGTATTATAATATGCCACCAGTGCAAGTAACACTTACAAGTGATGCTTATTCTCAAGGTAGTGGACTTGCTTCTTCATCATCTTATACTATAAGTCTTATCAAGGCTTGTTGTTTATTTTTAAACAAACCAATCTCAGACAACGATGCATGTAAATTGGCCTATCATCTGGAAAGGATTTATAACCCCTATTGTGGGTATCAAGACCCTTATGGTTGCGGGGTTGGGGGCTTTAAAAGGATTAATTTTATGGGGGATAACGCTGTTACATATGAGTTTTTATCTACTGATATATTTGAATGCTATGATACTCATCTTGTGTTTACTGGTGTTACGAGAAACTCCAAAAGAATCCTCAAAAACATCACAGAAAACTTAGATAAAGTAAAACCACTTTTAAAAACTTGTGATAAAGCATATGATGTTCTCATGAAAGAAAATCATGATAAGTTTTTATTTTTAATAGGGAAGAGTTGGAGTCAAAAAAAACAAACATCTAAGTCAATAGCAGAGAGTGATACAATATGTGAGATGGATTATGTATTGGAAAAAAATGAAACTGTGTGTGCACATAAGTTATGTGGTGCAGGTAATGGTGGATTCTTTCTTACTTTTTCGGAGAAGAACACCTTGAAAATACCTTACGAATGTGTTAAAATAACTGTAGAACCTAGTGGTGTAACTGGTAAAATTTTATGAATCCATTTGATGAGTATATTAATACTTTGAAGTCTGCCCATATGGAGGTAGAATTTTTTAAGTTTCAAAAAGCATTTCATACACATGAAAGAATTATTATATTAGGTAATGGTGGGAGTAATTCTGTTGCATCTCATATCTCTCAAGACTATATGAAGTTTCATAATAAGAGAGTATCTATTTTATCTGATCCATCAATGATAACAATGTTGACTAATGATTTTGGATATGATAAAGCATATCAAAAATTCCTAGAGTATTATGTAGAGAAAGATACTCTTGTTATTATTATGAGTTCTGGTGGTGAATCAAAGAATATGTTGAACTGTGTTGATTGGTGTGAGGATAATAAAGTTGACTATGGTGTGTTGACAGGGTTTAAAAATACCAATACAATAAGAACTGAATCAGACAATGCACTATTCAATTATCATATTGCAAGTGATAGTTATGGTGTAGTTGAATGTGTGCATCAAATATTTCTTCATGGAGTTGTATGAATTACTGTTTTGATTTAGACGGAACTATTTGTAATACACCAATTATAAACGATAAGCCTGCTTATCACGAGGCAAATCCAATTCCTTTCATGGTAGAACAAGTCAATCGTTTATTTGATGAGGGTCATAAGATTATTATCATGACAGCAAGAGGTAGAGGATCTGGTAAAAATTGGACTGATTGGACAATCAAACAATTAGATATGTGGGGTGTTAAGTATCATGAACTTGAACCTATGTTTCATAAACCAACTGCTGATTTGTTTATAGATGATAAAGGTATTAATGTTGAGGAGTGGAAAAAAACAGTGCCACCTGTAAAAGGAATCATTGCAGGTGCATTCGATGTAATCCATCCCGGATACATCAGAATGTTTGAGGAGGCAAAAACACATTGCAATCATCTTACAGTTGCATTACATGAAGATCCTTCAATGGCAAGACCTCACAAATTAAAACCAGTTCAATCTGTAGAGGATAGAAAAGAGATACTTCGTGCGATTAAATATGTTGATGACATTGTAGTATATCAATCAGAAAAAACATTTCATTATTATCTCAATGATTATGACATAAGATTCTTGGGAACTGATTATCGTGATGGAACATACACAGGAAAGGATATTCCAATTGATATAGTATGGTTATCAAGAGAACATGATTACTCAAGCACTAAATTAAAAACAGATATTTACAACTCAGTAAAAGGCCCAGCATTATCAGGATTACGTTATGATTAGTTTAGTTACAGGAGCAGCAGGATTTATAGGTTCCAATCTTGTTGATTATCTATTAAAACAAGGACACCAAGTTGTTTGTATTGATAATGAAAGTGCAAATAATGATAAGTTTTATTGGCATAAAGATACTTATAACATCAGTGGTGATATAACTGATTATAAAACTATGAAGAACGCATTTACGAATGTAGATTACGTTTTTCATTTAGCAGCAGAATCAAGACTACAACCTGCGATTGAAAATCCTATTGGTGCAGTAGAGAAAAACTGTGTAGGTACAACTGTAATGCTTCAGTGTGCTAGAGAGGCAGGAGTTAAAAGATTTATTTACTCATCCACATCTTCTGCATATGGAAATAATCCATTCCCAAATGTTGAGACCCAACCAGATGATTGTTTAAATCCATACTCTGCATCAAAGGCAGCAGGAGAGAAGTTCTGTAAAATGTATACAGATCTTTATGGGTTAGAAACTGTTGTCCTCAGATATTTTAATGTCTTTGGTAATAGATCACCTGCAAGGGGACAGTATGCACCAGTTATAGGAATATTTCAAAGACAGAAGGAAGCAGGTCAAGCACTTACAATAGTTGGTGATGGATCACAGAGAAGGGACTTTGTTCATGTGAAAGATGTGGCAAGAGCAAATTATATGGCAGCAACTTCACCAGTTGATAACCATTTAGGAGAGGTATTTAATGTAGGTAGTGGGACATGCTATTCAATACAGGATATCGCAAATACAATTTCTCTTAATCAAACTTATATACCAGAAAGAAAAGGAGAGATGGATACAACATTTGCAGATATAAGTAAGATAAAAAATATTATAGGATGGGAACCAGAGATTGATGTCTTGGAGTGGTTGAAGTGAAGATATTATTTGTAGGCCCCGGATTATTACCAATTCCACCAGAGGGATGGGGTGGTATAGAACATCTTGTATGGGATATGAAATTAGCGTTAAATAAATTAAATCACGATGTCAAGATTGTTAATACAACAAACCCAAAGGAAATTATATTTGAAATAAACAATTATCGTCCAGATTTTGTTCATGTTCAATATGATGATTGGGTTTTATTATATCCTTATATTCAGTATCCATGTGCTATCTCTACGCATTTCGCTTACATTGAACAACCAGAAAAAATGGGTGGATATAAACAAAGAGTATTTGATCATTATTCTAATATTAAACCAAATATTTTTGCTCTATCTGATGGTATCATAGAGGCATATAGTAAAGTAAATGTACCAAAAGAAAAATTATTTTTAACTCCTAATGGATTAGATAATAGTGAGTATAGATTTGTTGATAAACCAAAATATCCGGATAGATCAATATGTATTGGTAAGATAGAGGATCGTAAGAAACAATATTTTTTACAGGGTGTAGATTCCTTATGGTTTGCAGGTAATATTGCAGATAATCGTTTTAATCAAAACAAAAATTATCTTGGAGAATTACCAAAATCAAAAATAAAAACTGATCTCACAGAGTATGGTAATTTAGTATTAGTATCTGATGGTGAAGTTCATCCTCGTGTTTGCACCGAAGCATTGGCAGCTGGACTTGGTGTTGTCATATCTGAGTGTGGTATTGCAAATCTTGATTTGGATAAGGAATTTATTACAGTGATACCTGATGATAAGATAAATGACTTGGAATATATAGAGACGCAGATAATTCGTAACAGGGACTTCTCAATTCGTAATAGACATGCTATAATAGAATATGCATGTCAATTTGACTGGAGTAATATCATAGAGAAGTATTATCTCCCCTCAATACAAAAGGTAAGATCACACTATGACTCGTAAAATTTTTATAGATTGTGGAACTCATTTAGGAATGGGTTTCTCAAAATGTGCAAAGATATTTAATATCGATCATAACTGGGAGATTTTTGGATTTGAAGCGAATCCATATGTATTTGATGGGTATGTAAAAAATATTCAATCAGAAAAATATCCAGTGCTTATAGATAAAAATTTTAATCTTGAAAATAAAGCAGTATGGATATCCGATGAAGGTATTAAATTTTCATTAAGAGGTATAACCAAACATCACATTGATAATTATCAGAATGAAACTTGGAAGAGTGATTTGGCCACGATGGTTGGTGAACATCATGGTGTGGAGGAGAAAGAGGCATTGGAAATACCTTGGGATGGAGGATCATGTGTAACAGAACTGAAAGAGCAGATTAAAGATACTGAAGAGAGAGATAAACTTTACAAATGGCATGAAGATATTGAGGTCGAGTCTATTGATCTTTCAAAGTGGATAATCGATAATTTTGATAGAAATGATTTAATTGTTTTAAAGATGGATGTAGAAGGTGCAGAATACAAAATATTACCTAAGATGTTTGAAGATGGTAGTGTAAGTTACATCAACTATGCATTCATAGAGTGGCACGATTGGGTGATGCCTGAGTTCGGTAACAGCACAGCAGAACTAGCAACTAGATTGCAACAGGCAAATGTTCAATTAGGAGGTTGGGGTTAATGCCAGAAATTTTGATTGGTAATTATCATTTGGAAATAGATGGAGATTATGATGATCCTCTTGTTCATAATAATGCAAGTAATGAAAAGATACTCATAGATGGGAAAGATATCACAGTTGGTTTCATTTATAATTGTGTATATAAGCAAAGAAAATCTTTTGAGTATGGTTTAAGATCTATAAGAAATCTTTATCCCGATTCTCCCATTTATATTGTTTCTGATGGTGGATATGATTATCAATACTTAGAAGATGAAATAGGTAATCTTAAATTTGAAATGGGTGTTGATACTATGGGCCCATACAAGAAGGTTGACTTCCATAATTTTACGCAGGAAGAACATCAAATTTCTGTTAAAAATAATATTGCTGCCACTGTTGACAGATTAGAAAAGGGTATTAAGTTTTGTGGTAATCCTGATTGGATTTTTATGACAGAACCTGATGTTCTTCTTCGAGGTAAATTTTCTGTCCCTAAGAATGCAAAGTTATTAGGAACACGGTTGAATGATGCCACTATCCCACCTGCGATTAGATTGGATCAGTGGATAGAATTTAACAAGATATTATGTGAAATAGATACATCTATTCCGATGTTTAGATGGGGTGCAGTTCCTCCAATATTTCACACCGAAACATATTTAAAAGCAATTAAAATTTACAAAGATAATTTTGATGTATTGCAAGACATCACTAAAGTATTATATGGTGTAAACTGCTATGATGTTATCATGCCATTTTTCTTTTCATTAGTCGGAGAACCAGAGGTATTCAATTCTGAAATTATAGAATGTTTGAGAGATCCATCATGGAGATTTTCATCACATCCCATTGTTCATCAATGGAGAGAACTTTACGATGAAGATGATCACTATGATGAAGATCGTAAGGCTTATTACAAAAAACAAAACCAATGAAGTGTAGATTAACTAATTATCCTTTATCAAAGAATTTGGTTTATGTTGCATTACAAATGCATAGATCAATGTATTTGGATGAAGAATTTTATCTTGATGATGATGAGCATCACTCAGCAATTGCAGAACCAAATTGTTTTATAAGATCCGAATCTGATTGGTATCCTTGGTTATGGTCTAGAGTTCCTCAGAGAACCGAAGAAACAAAATCAGGATGGGAGTTATATTTCTCAGAGTTTGGTGAACCACATTTGGGAGGTGATATTGTCACAGATTTTTTCTCTTGTTGTAATGCAGTTTTTCAACCAAGAAAAGAATTGGTTGAAGAACATGAAATAAAAACATCAAAGAAAATATTAGGTTGTCATTTTAGAAGAGGTGATTCAAACTATTCATCTTTCTTTGCACCTAAAAATAGACCTGTGCAGGAATATCTAACGTATATTAAAGCACATGATCCTCAAGAGTATTGTCTATATCTCGCTAGTGATTCGATAGAATCAGTTCTAGATGAGATGGGTGATCATCTTAGTGAATATGAAATTCACTATTCAAAATACTCACAAAAGGTTTCTAAATTTTTAGAGACTCTTGATACTGATGTTGAAGAATACACATTCAACAATCAGTATAAGCAAATCATCTATGATGTTTTTGTAAGTGGTATTGTAGATACTTACAATTTGTCTAAGTCATCTGCGTTCATAGGCCCTTACACTAAATCATCATTTGCATCCTTTGCTTCTTGTCTTGCAATGTATAATGGTGCAAGAGATTTTTATGATATTACCACTAATGTCACACAAAAAACAATCTCTAACTATATCATATTTGACTTGAAGCAATTATTGACCTATAATCCTATTAGAATCTAATTACTATGACTAGAATAGACAGTTACGAAGATCTAGCAGATAACATTGTTGGATGGATTAAAGACTATTACTGGGACAATGACCTTGGTGGACTCGTTGTGGGTGTATCTGGTGGCATTGACTCAGCAGTTGTGTCTACACTTTGTGCCAGAACAGGACTTCCTACTTATGTGTTAACGATGCCTCTGGATTCAAAAAAAGAAAACACAGAGTTATCAAACGCACATGCAAAATTTTTAAAAGAAAAATATCCAAACGTAGTTCATTATGATGTTGACCTATCAGAACCATATCATAAGTTAATATCTACAATAGGACTTCAGACAGCACCATCAGGATTTACAACTAATCAAACATTAATAACAGATAACCTTACAAATGCGAACACAAAGTCACGTATGCGTATGGTGACTCTATATCAAATTGCAGGAGTTGTGAAGGGTATCGTTGTTGGAACGGGTAATAAGGTTGAAGATTATGGAGTTGGGTTCTATACTAAGTATGGAGACGGTGGTGTTGACATTGCTCCGATTGCTGATCTATATAAAACAGAAGTCTGGGAACTCGGAGAGTATCTAGAAGTCGATCAACGTATTGTTGATGCAGATCCAACTGACGGATTGTGGGATGACTCAAGAACTGATGAATCACAGTTAGGTGCATCATATGCTGAGTTAGAAGAAGCAATGGAAACAGGTGAAGGGCCCGGTGTTGCAGTCCTTAATAAATTCAACACACAAAACAAACATAAAATGGAACCGATTCCAACATTTAAATTGGAGAAAGTGTAATGACAAAAGTTGCTATGATAGGTGTTGGCAAATTAGGTCAAGCCTGTGCGGAAGTTATGGCAGAAACATATCCTCTTGTGGGATATGATGTATCACCAAGAGAACCAAAGAATTTTCCGATGGTCGATACTACAAAAGAGGCAGTTGAATATGCAGATATAATTTTTATCGCAGCACCAACACCACATGACCCTGCATATGATGGTAGATATCCGACAGCACATTTACCTAATAAAGATTTTGATTACACTATTGTCAAGAATATATTAGCAGAAGTAAACAAGTGGTCAAATCGTTCACAATTAGTCGTTTTGATATCAACTGTTCTTCCCGGAACTGTGAGAAGAGAACTAGAACCTCTTATCACTAATGCAAGATTTGTTTACAATCCATATCTAATTGCAATGGGAACAGTTGCATGGGATTTTATCAATCCAGAAATGATAATGATTGGTACAGAAGATGGATCAAGAACAGGAGATGCAAAGGAGTTGATGGATTTCTATGCACCTATGATGAAAAATGATCCACGTTATGTTGTTGGTACATGGGATGAATGTGAATGTATAAAGATATTCTATAATACTTTTATTTCTGCAAAGTTAAGTCTTGTGAATATGATTCAAGATGTAGCAGAGAAGCAAGGTAATATAAATGTGGATGTTGTCACGAATGCTCTGAAGGATTCTGATCAGAGAATCATGGGGCCTCGATACATGACAGCAGGTATGGGAGATGGTGGTGCTTGTCATCCTAGAGATAACATAGCACTTAGATATATGTCAGAAAATCTTGGTCTAGGTTATGACTTATTTGATGCTATCATGGAAGCAAGAGAGATACAGGCAAAGAATATTGCAGAAAGATTAGTATCTACAGGACTGCCTGTGGTTATTGTAGGTAAGGCATATAAACCTCATGTTGAGTATGAAGCAGGATCATATAGTATTCTTGTTGGGCACTATGTCGAAGCACTTGGTGTTGACGTATATTATGATGATGAGTATACTGGTGATAAACCACCAGAGGATTTGGGTGCTGCTGCTTATTTGATAGCACATAATCCAGAAGCGACTTTCTTAGGTTGTCTTGATCCTGATCCAGAGAAGCAAGATAAAAATATCTTCCCAGAAGGATCAGTTATTATAGACCCTTGGAGAAAATGTCCACCCATCACTGGATGTGATGTAGTTCACTATGGAAACACTCGTCTTGGACAAAAATAAATCAATCCACAAATTAAATTATCTACCACCAGTTTACTACATCAACCTTGATGAGCAGATTGATCGGAGACATCATGTTGAAGATCATTTTAAGTACTGGGGTATTACTAATTACACACGTATATCTGCATATGATGGTCGTAATGATGATCTGAGTGATATTATTAAAGGAAGATATCCAGAACAGATGACCTCCAAAGAGGTGGGTTGCACCACATCTCACCTCAAGGCTATCAAACATTGGTATGATACATCCGATAGTGCTTACGCAATCATCATGGAAGATGATATTGATTTAGACGTTGTTAGATGTTGGAGTTTTAGTTGGACAGAGTTCATGGCAAATCTCCCATATGATTGGGATGTTGTTCAATTAGCAATAATATGCACTGGATCGATACATATCAAGTTGCATAAAAGGTTTGTAAATGACTTTTCTACAGCATGTTATATGATCAATCGTCATCACGCAGCAAAGTTACTTAAGTTTCATGAGAGAGAAGGTAAGTATAAACTTGATAATGGTGCAAAGCCAAGAGCAGTTGCAGATGATTTGATATACAACTCAGGTAATACATATTCAATGCCTATTTTTCTTTATCGTTTGGAGTTGGGTTCTTCAATACATCCAGAACATATCGATGCAATACATAAAGGTAATCGTGAGAGTCAATTTAATTGGTGGCAACAAGAAGGAATCAAATATGAAATTAAGGACTTAATGAACTATGATCCGTATCTGGGAAGGATAAGTCCGCAAGAAACATAAGTTTACATTATGGGGGTTATAAGACCCCCTTTATTGTGTCAGTGAGTCCAAACAGGTGAATTGTT
>ENA-OSEY01001591-OSEY01001591.1-marine-metagenome-genome-assembly--contig:-NODE-1591-length-15431-cov-2.679888_pt1 | contig 15431 bp, 14 predicted proteins | sample MGYA00248465_ERZ534230 | MGnify/ENA primary metagenome ERZ534230 (study PRJEB26409, sample SAMN06344110) | marine metagenome | isolation source: Sea water from surface | place: Atlantic Ocean:Southern...
CTTCTGTGGGTAACGTTTTCGTGGACACTTGGTAATAGTTCTGACGGGTCAGGTTTCTGGGGTGGCGACCTTATCGGTAATTGGGACCAATTTGGACTTGAAGGGCTGAATATGGATCCAGAATCACTAATTTTTGTAGCTTTCTTGATGACTTTTGCCTCAATTACACCTGCACTTATCTCTGGGGCTGTCGCTGATCGAATGAAATTCTCGGCATGGGCTTTATTCGTGCCAATATGGACGCTAATTGTTTATACCCCAGTCACATATTGGGTATACAGCGGATGGCATCATGAAATGGGCGCTATTGACTTCGCTGGCGGTACAGCAATTCATATTAACGCTGGAGCAGCATCACTCGCTTTGATACTTGTCCTTGGCAAGCGAAAAGGCTGGCCATCTGATTCTTCTCCGCCACATAACCTTCCGCTTGTCATGTTGGGCACGGGAATATTGTGGTTTGGTTGGTTTGGTTTCAACGCTGGTTCTGCAGGAGCCGCCAATGGGCAAGCAGTCCAAGCTTTACTTAACACGTTCGTTGCCGCTGCGGCAGGAATGATTGGGTGGATTCTAATTGAGAAAATTAAGGACGGTAAACCAACTACTTTGGGAGCTTGCTCAGGTGTGGTAGCTGCTCTTGTTGCAATAACACCAGCTGCCGGATACGTAGGCGGATTGGCAAGCATCGTTTTTGGTCTAGTTGCAGGAGTAGGTTGTTACTTCTTAATAGGACTAAAGAATAAACTTGGCTATGACGATTCCCTAGATGTTGTTGGTGTACACGGTGGGGGTGGAGTTATTGGAGGTCTACTACTTGGCCTTTTCGCAGATAACTCAGCAATAAATTCTGAACCTGGTGGCTTCCAAGATGGTCTTTTCTTCGGTGGCGGAGAACTATTCATTGATCAAATCGTAGCAATGGTCTCAGTAATCGGATTCTCTTTCGTAGTGACCTTCGTTATCGCCAAAGCACTTGATGCCACCATAGGACTTAGAGCTTCCGAAGAAGATGAGGAATCAGGATTAGACCAATCGCAACATGCTGAAACTGCCTACAATTTGTAAGCACGATTTGCCTGAGTGAGGACTTCTTCATCACATGAGTATTCCCAAAAAGCAATAAGTGGAATACGGTGGAGACATGTCAATCATTGACGAAAGGAAGAGACTTCTAGCAGATCGCGAACTCCGAGGTTCCGAATTCACCTTGCAACTCAGTGATGCCACTGATGAATGGTTATATGGACTGTTTATATCGGTGGCAGAGAACCGAGGAGATTTAGCTCTAATAGCAGTGGGCGGCTACGGGCGCAGAGACCTCTCACCTCTATCCGATCTAGATGTCTTGCTATTACATAATAATGCTCCGGATATTGAAGAAGTTGCCGAAGCGCTTTGGTATCCGATTTGGGATCAAGGAGAAGAGCTTGGACATTCAGTCCGGACACTAAATGAAACCCTGGCTCTGGCAAGTGAAGATCTCGACACAGCAACTGCATTGTTGTCAAGCAGACTTATTGCTGGATCCCAACCACTGGCAAATGAACTTTCAGGAAAAGCAGTAGATCAATGGAAAAGTAAAGCAAAATTTTGGTTGCCCAAATTAGCGGAATCAGTTCATTCACGTCATCGTGCTAAAGGCGAGGTTGCCTTTATGTTGGAACCTGAATTGAAAGAAGGGCGGGGCGGACTTAGAGATGTTCATGCAATGGGATGGGCGAATCTTAACGGTCAAGGACCATTTGAAGTTGAACATCATCAACTTCTAGAGTGTTACGAAGTTATCTTGAGAGCTCGCGTGGAATTACACAAACAGGCTAAACGCTCAAGCGATAAACTTCTGCTTGAGCAACAAGATGCAGTTGCTGAAGCGCTTGGATACGAAGATGCAGATCTCTTAATGGCTGATGTAGCATCAGCTGCACGGCGTATCTCTTGGAACATAGATGAACTCTGTTATGGAATTGAAAATGTGGGCCTATCAGGAGTTTGGAACTTTGGGAAAAAAGTAGGTGACACGATAAAGGGCAAAAGAAAACCTGTTTCTTCAACTCTGTCAGCGGATATGGATATAACTCCCGAACAGGTCCTGAGAATTGCTTTACAAACAGCGCGAAATCAAGAACGCTTTTCTCCTGAAACAATTCGGCGTCTCCGACAAGCCAATTTGGTTATCTTAGACCCATGGACAGACGAACTTCGAGAGCTATTTATTGATCTACTATTAGTTGGTCATGATGCCATACCAGTTTTTGAAACATTAGATCAACTTGATTTATTTGTTCCTTTCTTGCCAGAGTGGAAACCAGCAAGAAGCAAACCACAACGAAACGCCTATCACCGATTTACAGTTGACCGTCATCTACTTGAGACAGCTGCAGAGGCTTCCAAACTTGCAGACCGAGTTGATCGCCCTGACCTTCTCGTCATTGGTGCGTTGCTTCATGATATTGGGAAACCGTATCCCGGAGATCACACAGAAGTAGGAGTGCAGCTAATCAACACAATCGCAGGGCGGATGGGTTTCCCACAAGCAGATATAGAAATACTTATCGAGATGTGTCAGCATCACCTGCTCCTTCCTGACATCGCAACCCGAAGAGACCTTGATGATTTTGACACTATTCAAACCGTCGGTAATTCCTTAAAAACAATTGAATCCGTAAGACTATTACATGCCCTAACAGAAGCTGACTCTATCGCAACCGGTCCAGCAGCTTGGAGCAGTTGGAAAGCAGGTCTAGTAGAAGATCTTTCGAACCGAACAATCTCATATCTCAAAGGAGGAGCGGGTAGCATTATCGAACGAACTTTCCCTACTCCAGATCAACTACAGATGATGCGGCGAGGAATGATTAGAGTTGAGGGTGATGCCGATCGGTTAACGATAATGGAGATTGACAAACCTGCTGTATTCGGAAGAGTCGCCGGAGCACTTTCGCTTTGCGGCCTTGACGTCTTAGAGGCTATAGCCCACACGGAATACGGAATGGTCTTAGCAATGTTCAGAGTTGCCCCAAATACAACAAAAGATATTGATTGGAATTCAGTCTGTGTATTTGTTCAGGATTCGGTTAGGGGCCGAGTCGCAATTGCAGCCAGATTAGCTGAACGTATGCAGACGTACTCACTACAAATATCACAACAGTTTCCCGACCGAGTTGTTGATACTGATGTAAAGATAGACAACGAAACATCATCTACAGCCACAGTGATTGAGGTTTCTGCTCCAAATGGGATGGGATTGCTTTACCAAATAACAAGGGCACTTAGCTCACTTGACCTCAACATATTAAGTGCAAAAGTTCAGACACTAGGGTCAGATGTTGTTGACTCCTTCTATGTCTTAGATAATGATGGAAAAAAAATTGATGATCAAGTACATGCTGATGAGGTTAAACAGGCACTGAAGCATGCAATAGAGTCATCAACAGTAATGACAGGAATCGGAACATGACTGATGAGCATGACTTAGTTCGCTGGAGCGAAGCTTTAGCAGGGATTGCAAGAACTGGACTGGCATTCACTGAAAGTCTCTACGAACGCGAAAGGTATGAGGAAGTCCTCCACGTAGCATCTGACATCCATGCAAAGATTTCAGATTCTTCAAACAGTGAAGAAAAAGTTGCAGAATGGATGAAGTCGATAGGGGAAGGCGTTCCAGGATATGTAACTCCGAAGGTTGCCATTGGTGCTGTCGTCGGAAATGAAGACGGAGAAATTCTTTTAATCCAACGCTCTGATTCAGGGGTGTGGCTTTTCCCAACAGGATTTGCAGATATTGGATATTCAGCAGCAGAGATAGCAGAGAAAGAAGTCTTTGAAGAAACGGGAATGCATGTGGAGGCTCTAAGAATAATTTCAATTCTTGATGGGGTTCGTGCAAAATTTACTCGAATGCCTCTTTATTCGATTGTTTTCCATTGCAAAGTTGTTGGAGGAGAACTAAATCACCACCCGCTTGAGTGCACTGATGCAGGGTTTTTTCCTCAGGATAAACTTCCAAACCCTCTCGCTGGGTCGGGAAACTGGGTAGATCATGCATTTGCAGCAATACGTGGAGAGGTTATTGAAGTTGAATTTGATAAGCCTCGCCGGCCTGTATGGAAACAAGATGATGCAATATAGTGTGTGTTTTAATCTTGGTCACGTAAGAAATTTTCTACATCTTTTACAAAGTCTTCAGGGCTAGCAACCTCATAATCCCCAGCGTCATAGTTTCCCTCAAGTTCATCAACGTATTTTGATGTGTCTTCATCGCCTTCAATTATTTGATTTATCTGCCTTTCATAGGCTGAAGACGCAATTTCTAAGTCTGTCGTATTCAACGAAAGATTGAGAGTTGTTTTGAGCCTTTCAATCAAAGCTAATGCTGCTTTAGGCGATTCAGCTCCTGCAACATAGTTAGGAACAGTTGCCCAAAATGACATATTGGGGATACCAGCGTCTGTAGATAATTGATTGATAACACCGATAATTCCCGTTGGTCCTTCATAGGAAGATGTTTGCAGGCCGTAAGTTCTATTAATCTCAGTATTTTCACTTACGCCATGAATTAATACCGGACGTGAATGTGGGACCTCAGCGAGAAGGGAACCTAATGTGATGATCATTGAGACATTGTACTTTTTAGCTTCAGCTAAAATATTTTGTGTGAAAGTTTGCCAATTTAGCTGTGGCTCAACGCCTTCCATAAATAGAAGAGAGCCATCATTTGACAAAGAAATTGTATTTTTCGGCCAACTAAGAAACCTTGATTCGCCATCTAGTTGAACGGTGGGTCGCTCTCTGGAAAAGTCATAAAATTCTTCTGAATCAAAAGTTAGAATCTCTGTCGCAATAGTTTTTTCAATGAGACTTCGAATTGCCCAAGTAGAAGCACCTCCAGCATCATTCCACCCAGCGAAGGCTAAAACCATAATGGGGGCTTTTGTGGAGGAATCATCAATATTCATTCCAAATTCACTCATCGACAAAACTTTAATCATTCTTTTCTGATATTGCACTTCAAATAAGCATTCGTTTGAAAGGCGGGTACGATATTTTTATGGTGAGTATTAGACCAGTAACTGAAGTGACAGAATCTCTTACGGATGCCTACAGAGTACTGATCCCGCAATTATCTTCCTCTAGCAGTCCACCTACAGGAGAAGCATTGCAAAGGATCATTGAGTCAGACTCGGCCCAAATACTCATAGCTGAAGACGAAAATGGCGAAATACTGGGAACAATGACGCTCATAATTTTTCAAATTCCAACCGGAATACGTGCATGGATTGAAGATGTCGTCGTTGACAGTTCAGTTCGTGGTAAAGGTATCGGGAAGAAGCTAAACCTCGCTGCGCTCGAACTTGCTAAACAGGCTGGAGCAAAAACCGTTGACTTGACCTCACGACCTGCTCGGCAAGAAGCAAATCAGTTATATAGAAGTATTGGATTCGCAGAACGGGAAACTAATGTCTATCGATTTTCTTTCGAGTAATTGATTGATGTCTAAATACGAGCTTCGAAAAAAACTCAGATATGTCTATGTCTCTTTATTTACTGCACCAATTGGCCAAGTTCTTCTCTTCCTCTTCTATGAGGTAGGGGGACTCAATTCCTTATTGAGCAATGTTTTAGCTGTAACGATTTCAACTACCCCTAATTATCTTTTGAACAGATTTTGGGTTTGGCGAAAAAGGTCGGTCACAAATATTCGCAATGAAATTGTGCCTTATTGGATGCTTGCTTTTTTAGGGCTGGGAATTTCAACAATTTTTGTTTATCTAGCTGATTCAATTTGGGAAACCTGGGTTGCGATAAATTTGGCAAATGCCATGGGTTATACATTGTTATGGGGCGCTAAATATTTTATTCTCGAGAAATACCTCTTTAAGGAATCACCTTCGTCATCGTCTCCGGAGATAAACTCCCTGTAACATCTAATGATGGATTCCAATCAACTTGAAGTAGCTGAAGCAGTTAAAGGGTTCCTACCGAAAAATGAAGCGGCTGCGCTTTATGATGCTGCAGTTGCAGTAGAAGTCGATGGCCCTCTTTTGGAAGTTGGAAGCTACTGTGGAAAATCTTCCGTTTATCTTGGTTATGCTGCTCAAAGCATCGGACGAGTTTTGTATGCGCTAGATCATCATCGGGGTTCTGAAGAAAACCAAGCAGGTTGGGAGCATCATGACTCTGAACTTATTGATAAACAAAAAGGGGTCATGGATACGCTCCCGTACTTCCGAGATGCAATTTTTGCTGCAGGCTTAGAACATGTAGTCATTGCTCTTGTAGGTCATTCGGGCGTGATTGCGAGAAACTGGACTACGCCTCTTTCGTTCCTTTTTATAGATGGAGGCCATGGAGAAGAGCCCGCAAAAGCTGACTTTAATGGTTGGGTTCCGAAAGTGAAAGAAGGTGGGACACTTGCGATTCATGATGTTTTCCCTAATCCAAAGGATGGCGGACGTCCACCATATGAACAGATCTACCTTCCAGCAATTGAAAGTGGCAATTGGAACGAGGTACACGTTGAAGGTTCATTAAGAATTTTGAAACGCGTTTAAACCTAAAATGACTAAACTATAAATGCAATCCGAATCTTTAGGAGATCAAATGAAAAAAGGTGAAACAGTTCCTGACTTTGAAGCTATCAACCAAGAAGGTGCTTCGGTTTCGTTATCATCAATGTTAGAAAATGGTCCAGTTGTCCTTTTTTTCTACCCAAAAGCAATGACACCAGGTTGCACAGTGGAAAGTTGCCACTTTCGTGATCTTGAGTCAGAATTCTCTGCATTAGGCGCACAACCGGTTGGTATAAGCATGGATCAAGTCGAAAAGCAGAAAGAATTTGACGATAAACACCAGCTTGGGTTCCCGCTTTTATCAGACCCCGATCAAACTATTGCATCAATCCTAGGGGCTAAACGAATGGGGCCATTCGGGAATAAAAGGATCACATACGTAATCGGAGCGGATAGAACAATTCTTGAGGTCATAAAGAGCGAAACAAATATGAATGTGCATGCAGATACTGCGTTAGATGTTTTAAAGAAATAAAGGTCTTGAAAATCTAAAGCACCGGCAAGAATTCATGATTTGAGAAAAGCTGAGAGGCTTTTGTTATTCCCATTAAAGAATCAGCGGCTAGTACAACGGCTGCTGCAGAATATGTTGAATATTCCTCTTCTGGGAATGAGACAGATTCAGGGTAAACCACCCCAGTTAGGTATTGTCCCTGATGGTTTCGAAATTTTTGTATCTGTTTAAAGAGTTCCAATGCATGTTGTATTTCTCCAATGCTTTGAAACGCTAATGCGCATTCGCAGGTTTCTGCAGTCGTTATCCACGGACGATCAGACACGCAACGAATACCTTTACCTGGAATTTCAAATGTCTCGTTCTTTTCAGCAAGATGCTTTATCCCCATTTCGCCTGTTACTACGCCTGATAGGACTGGGTAATACCAATCCATCGCCCATCTGTTCTTTGGAGCAAATGCGTCAGGTACTGTCTGAATAACATTAGCGAGTTTTACATATGAGGATTCCCATTTTTCTTTCTCAAAACCTAGTTCAGTTGCTATTTTGATAGCGCTCCTGATTGAGTGGGCAATACTGGATGACCCTGTTAGAAGTGCATAGGACCAGAGCGTGCCATCAGAATGACGAGCCCAGATTATTTCTCCACGTTCTGTTTGCATATCTACAACAAAATCAATCGCAGGTTCCACTACCTTCCACATGGATTCAAGGAAGCCTATATCTTGTGTGATTAAATAGCTATGTAGAACTCCGGTTGCGATGTACGCGACACAATTTGAATCAATTTTATCTTGTTCAATGCTGTCCTCAAGATAGTAATTGTGCCACGATCCGTCATCTCGTTGAATCCGTTCGAGCCATTCGTACCCTTTCAGAGCTTCATCAACTAATCCAGCAGTTTGAAGGGCCATAGTTGCCTCTATGTGATTCCAAGGGTCGGCGTGACCACCAGGAAACCACGGGATCATTCCAGACTCCAGTTGCCATTCGGCTATTGATTCTGCCGTCTGTTTCAAGTCGCTGTCCGTGAGAACGATTTCTGTGGGCTCGGGGGTCAATAAATTTCCTTCGTTACAAAAATTCTCTTTTCTGACCATAGACTATCGCACTCTTTCCCAGAACTGGCTGAAGGACCTTTTCTAGGTACTTCGTTATTCTTGGTTGCTTGACGATGTCCCAGGTAAGAAATCGCAGGTATAAGCGGACTAGTCTGTTGGAGTCATTCTTTGGTCCGACGGCGCATTTCAACCACCAATACGGGGAATGGAGTGCATGGGCTCGATGATAATCAAATGGCTGCAATCCTTTCAGCTTCATTTTTCTTCGGATGTCGTTCTTTCTATAGATACGAACATGCCCGCCGACTTCTTTCGGAGCATGGTATTCGTCTGATAACATCCAGCAGATTTTTTCGGGAAGAAAGGCGGGAATAGTGATTGCTATTTTACCGTTTGGCTTTAGAACTCGAAAAAGTTCTTTCAAGGCAGCTTCGTCATCTTCAATATGTTCAAGTACTTCGCTTGCAATAATTCGATCGAATGTGTTGTCGGAAAAGGGAAGAGCTGTGGCATCACCAGCGCATGCAAAGGCGAGGGATTTTGAGTCAATTTCGTTTGCTTCTAGCATTGCGGCATAAGTTGCTCTGACTTCGCCTAATTCTGGTAGTGCCATATCGCAAGCAATCACTTCAGCTCCTCTGCGAAGTGATTCATATGCATGCCGCCCGAACCCACACCCTAGGTCTAACACTTTATGGCCGGAATGTAACTCTAATCGTTCGTAATCTACTGTGAGCATTGTTATTTACTTTGTTTTCCAACTAGATAACAGTGTCCTGCAATGTTCGGCGGTGGTAATTGCTGATTCTCTCCAACTCCATTTTTCAATGACACGTTGACGTCCAGCTAAGCCTATTTTCCTGCATAGATCAGGATTTTGAAAGGCATATTTAATTTGGTCTGCCAAAGCATCGCTATCACCGGGTGGCACAGCTAAGCAAGTCTCTAGGTGTGGGCCTGCAACTTCAGGTAACGCTCCTCCAGTTGAGGCTATTAATGGCGCGCCGCAAGATAACGCTTCAATTGCAGGGATTGAGAAACCTTCATATAGAGATGGAACGATCGCAACTTCTGCAGAAGCAAGAAGGTTCACTAACTCTTCATAGCTAATTCCTTGGTTAAACCGGACTATATCGTCTAATCCCAATTGATTGAGGGTTTCAGCGGTCGTGCTTCCTTCGCGTTGTTTTCCGACAAGTTCAAGATGTACATGAGGAAACTCATCTCGAACTTTTGCAATTGCTTCTAGGAGAAATTTTTGACCTTTCAATGGCACATCTGCACTGGCAGTGGAAACAATTCGTCCAGGGATTCTTTCAATATCAGTTTGCGGTGCGAAAAAATCGGTATCAATTCCTATAGGAACAACATGAATTTTATTTATGTCAACTTTATGATCATGGCTAATATCTTCTTTTGAAGATTCAGAAACTGTAATGATGCGCTGAATTTTTTGGCAAACCCGTGTTTGCATCCTTGTGAATGCGTACCAGCGTCGTTTTCCGAGACGTTCTAGAAATGTTCTTGCGTTATCAAGTTCGAGTCTACGATCTACGGTAATTGGGTGATGTATTATTCCCAGAATAGGTAGGCCTAACTTCTTTTGGATTTTTAGATTTCCATATGCCAATGATCCGTTATCTATAACTAGATCGAACTCGTCCGATCGCTGCTTCAGAGCTCTGAAAGCCCGCATGGAAAATGATAATGGCTCTGAAAAATTTCCTGTGAGATATGAACATACTTCAACAAAGTCGGGATAGTCTTTTATCTCCCAAAATCCAGGTATGCGGCCAGGGTAATGGTCATTAAAGATTTCAAGACTTGGGAATTTGTGCAAGGGAACTTTATCATCTAGATCCGGATAGGGAGGACCTCCGAAAACTTCAACAGTGTGCCCTAGTTCAACAAGTGCTTTACTCATTTCTCGGACATATACGCCTTGACCACCAACATGAGGCTTCCCTCTATAAGCGAGCATTGCAATCCGTAGTTTTTTTGAGTCGTTATTTAGTGACACGCCATTCCTAAGGTTCAGCCTTTAAGGGTATGGACATTGGGCACTAAATCAATCCAAAATGATTAAATGTTTACAATTTTGGTCTTAGAGTTTTCACAACGGGGAAGAAATGATTAGCTCATTGTAGGGTGCACTTTAAGGAGTTATTTTGCGAGCTTTAGTTCAACGAGTTTCGGAGGCATCGGTAGAGGTTGAAGGTTCTGTCGTAGGTGCTATTTCAAAAGGGCTCCTTGTATTTGTGGGTGTTACGCATAGTGACTCTCGTGAAGTGGTAGAAAAGCTAGCTAGAAAAGTTAGCGGCATCCGACTTTTTGATGACCAGAATGGGCAAATGAATTTCTCATGCGAGGATGTAAATGGGGAATTCCTTGTGGTATCGCAATTCACACTTTATGGAAATGTTGATAGTGGAAGAAGGCCAGGTTGGTCACAAGCAGCACGACCCGAACAGGCTGAACCCCTAATTGAATATTTCATTGAATGTTTAAAAGCGTCTGGATTAAGAGTTCAAACTGGAATCTTTCGAGCAGATATGAACGTAAAACTCATTAATCACGGTCCAGCTACATTAATGATTGAGGTAAATTAAGGATCTTTTCGAGAGCAAGCAAAAGCCGTACCAAGCGACAGAATTGAGATGATGATCATGGGTAAAGGGCCCACACGAGTCGCAATGGTTAATCCATCTCTCAACTCAACCTGTCCTTGCAAGACTTTCATCTCAGAGATGGAAGTTCGTTGTAGCACTTTTCCATCTGAGTTGATTATCGCACTGAACCCAGTTGGTGCTGCTTGAAGAACCCAGCGACCATTTTCAATAGCTCTTAATTGAGAGGAAGCAATTTGTTGTGTTTGGAGAATCCTTAGCCAATAGCTTGATCCATTTGTAGGGTTTAACAGAATTTGCCCTCCGTTTTGAATCGCTGACCTTGCTCGGTCTTCAAAGAAAATTTCCCATGAAATAGAAATTCCCGCATTAATTGCAATATCGCGAAGATTCATAGACAGATTTGGAGGTCCGGTACCAGGAACGGTATCGCGAACAGGTAAATATTCGGGAGCAAACGGCTCAATGAGAGATCTTAAAGGCACATATTCGCCGAAAGGGACCAATCGAACTTTATCGTACCTATCGTAGATCTCTCCGTCCGGCCCGATAGCGACTGTTGCATTTGCGTTAGAAGTTTCATTCAATCGTTCAAAAATTCCTGCAAGCAGCCAAGTATCTAAATCTTGGGCGAGCTTACTTAATTCCGAACGCTCAGGCGATTCAATATATAACTGACGAAGGTTGACAACATCTTCTGGCCAAAGAGCAATATCTGGACTTCCTTGGATTAACCCAGTCGCTTCAACATGTCGCTCAAAAACTTCACGCTCATTTGTGTTTATGGCACGTGTTCCTTGCTCACCTCCGCCTTGAATAATTGCGACATCAATTGAGGAGATAGCAGACCCCTTTGGCACGATTGTGCTGAAACCCCAAATGAGAAGAAGGATCGAAACAATCACGCCTGTGTGCTTCCATTTCTTTTCCCAAAGCATCGCAAATGCCATTCCGCAAATAATTACGAAAGCCGTAAGAAATAATGGACCCAGCACTCTAGCGGTCTGACCGAAGGGACTATCACTTTGTGACATCGCAATAGTCGCTAAAGGAACACCTCCAAAGGGCCAGCGATACCGAACAGCTTCAACCAATGTGAATGCTGCTGGTAAAGCAATTAAACGGTGCATACTCCTGGGAATCAAACAAGTAGACAGTGCGTAAAGTCCACTGAATAGGAAACCTTGAATGAAGTAACCCGGAACTGTTAATGCGATCATCCAGAAGGTCCCTGGGAAAAGCCATCCAACAGCAAAGCCGAAACCCGTAAAGAATCTAGACTTTGTTCCATGTGTTTCTTTGAGGATTTGATCAAGCATGGCAAAAGCTATAAACGCTAAAGGCCAGAAGCCCCATGGAGGTAATGAAAGCACCAAACAGATTCCGCTACAAACAGGTTTCAGAGTCTCTTTTCGCGTGATGAATCTAAAAAAATTAGCTCCGGCTCTGAAAGAAGAAACAAAAAGATTTGCTATGAATCTAAAAAAGAGAACTATTTGCGACGGAATCATTAGTCTTACCTTTGCATAAGAAAATTCTTAGCTTTTCTTGCCTGATCAATCCCATCCCGTATGCAGGCCGACAAACCTATTCCTTTAAACGGTGATCCAGCTAGAAACATTCCTGGCATTTCAAGCGCTGCCTGCTGTCGTATCACATTTATTCGATCCCCATGGCCAAGTTCATATTGGGGAAACGAATTCGGCCATCGAGTAACCCTAGTTGCTATAGGGTCAGCGTTAATACCTGTCAAAGTTGCTAGCTCACCATTAAGACTTTTGATCAATGCGTCGTCTTCCATAGCAAGTGCTTTCGTATCGCCGAATCTCCCCACGGAAAGTCTGAGGAATACCGTATCGTCGTTCTTAAGGTGAGACCACTTTTCTGAGGTCCAAGAACATGCGGTGGTTAATAAATTTTCATCTCGGCCAATAAGAAATCCGCTTCCGTTGAATTGAGGAACATCACCCTTATTAAAAGCGAATGTTATAAAAGCCATTGACGCATACTGAATTTTTGCCAGTAAATTTGACGTGTTCGGACAAGAATCCTGTAAAAGCTTCGCTGCTGCAAAAGCTGGGATACATAAAATTACGGCATCTGTTTGGTATTCCTGCGACCCCTTAACGAGTATGGAATTGTCTGATATTTCAACTGATGTCACCCTTTCATTTCTTCGAATATTCGAATCAATTTGTTCCTCTAGCCTTTTAACTACTGTTTGAAGGCCATCTGGGTGTGTTAGAAAAACTGGGCTGGCAGGATCCCTATTTTGATCCTTGAGAAAATTTTGCACAGATCTCACAAGACTGAAGTCTCTTTGACTTGCGTCAAACAACTGCGGAACACCTGACTTAAGACAAAGGTCGTCTGCATCTCCAGCGTTTATTCCACCCAATAACGGGCCAACCAACCTGTCCATAACTTCGTCTCCAAGGCGCCTTCGAATAAGAGAACCTACGGTTTCACCTTCTCTTGGTTTATTGTCAGGAAGAGTTAAATCAAGCTTTGCTCTTTTAGCTCCCTCTTTGGTCAACAAAGACAGTTCGTCTAGCTCGTCCAGGTCCAAAGGAACTCCCAAAAAGTGGCGTTTGGGTAAATTGTGCATTTCACCATCCACCCAAACTTTTGCAGGTTTGCCGGTAGGAGGAACGAGTTGATCTCCCACACCAAGAGAGAAACATAACTCACGCATTTCAGGATCACGAGTCAAAAAAGAATCAGGTCCCGCATCAATGTTAAATCCTTCAATTTCACTTGTTAGGATCTTTCCCCCTAACCGCTCTGAGCCCTCAAGAAGCATGACTTCAAAACCTGATTGCTGAAGCTCAAATGCGGCACTTAGACCAGCAATGCCAGCACCGACAATAGTGATGTTCACGAGGCTGTCCGAAAATTGTGAACCAAGTCAACTACTCTTTTGAGAACATCTGGGTTGACTTCAGGGGTTACACCGTGGCCTAAGTTGAAGATATGGCCATGCTGCCCAGCATTCTTTTCAAGGATATCAATCACTTCTTCAGAAATTAGTTCCCAATCACCGCCTAGTATTGACGGGTCGAGATTGCCTTGCACAGCTTTACCTACTCCGATTCGCTTTCGTGCTTCGTCAATCGGGACACGCCAATCAACTCCTACAACATCTGCCCCCGCAGCACTCATTAAATGGAGTATTTCTCCAGTTCCAACTCCGAAATGAATACGTGGGACAGAGTACTCAAAAAGGGCTTCAAATATTTTCGAAGAGTGTGGGAGTACAAAATATTCATACTGTTCAGGTGATAGGGAACCGGCCCACGAGTCAAATAATTGAATTGCGCTCGCACCGGCCTCTATCTGAGAAACCAATGACTCAATCGTGATATCTGTCAATCTCTCCATCAGAGAGTTCCATAACAACTTGTCACTGAACATCATTGCCTTTGTCTTCTGATAGGAACGTGATGGTCCACCCTCAATCAAATAGCTGGCAACAGTAAATGGTGCACCAGCGAAACCAATCAATGGGACCTCAAGCACATCCACTAGTCGGTGAATCGTTTCAAGCACGTACGGTGTATCAACCCGAGGATTTAGTGAACGTAGACGATTTAAATCTGAGGATGATTTAAAAGGGTCAATTGCAACCGGACCTACACCAGGCTTAATGTCAACTCCAAAACCAATTGCATGAACTGGCACAACAATATCAGAATAAAGAATTGCAGCGTCGACGCCATAACGACGTATAGGTTGCAAAGTTATTTCAGTTGATATTTCAGGATCCTTAATAGCATTCAGGATGCTTCCCTCTTTCCGGAGAGCTCTGTATTCAGGGAGAGACCTGCCTGCTTGTCGCATAAACCAAACAGGGGTATATTCAACCCGTTCACCCTTACATGCTTTCAAAAAAGTATCGTTCATCAGGCTTAAATCTCCCACAACATAAATCTAGAGCAGTTAGCCACAATAAATGCTTCCAAACTCTTACAAATTAACTGCAAGCAAAACTAGTGATGAGAAAGATTAAAAGATCGCTAGAATTGATAGCTACCTAAATGCCCTTAAATCCTACCTTTTAAGGAGGTGATCCTCATTCATCCAGACTTTAAAGCTGAACAGGAATACATTGAAAATGCGTATGAAATTCTTGAAAGGGCTCATCTAGAGGCAAAGAAACTTCATAACATGGTTGAATCTGGAAAGGGCGGGACTCATCAAGCGAGATTTGAAAAAGATGTCATTGCTGATCAAGTTGGTAAACGATTATCCCAACTTGATATTGGCGATGCATCACTAGTCTTTGGTCGCATTGATCAGTACGGTGAAGATGACACAGCTGAGTCCTTCTATATAGGACGAATCGCAGTGTGGGATGAAAAGCAGGACCCAATCACAGTCGACTGGCGTGCACCCATCTCCGAACCGTTTTATAGAGCGACAGGTCGAGAAGCTATGGGATTAACCAGACGACGACATTTTGCTTCTCGAGGAAAAAAACTTTTAGGAATCGAAGATGAATTTTTTGGCGAAGACATCATTGATGATTCTGACGCCCCTTACTTCAAAGGAAGAATGACTCTTGCTGCAACAATGGAGCAAGCCCGAACAGGTCGACTTGGTGACATCATTGCCACCATTCAAGGGGAACAAGATAAAATCATCAGAGCACCGCTTGCAGGACCCCTCGTGGTTCAAGGAGGACCAGGAACTGGGAAAACAGTAGTTGCTCTCCATCG
>ENA-OSEY01001592-OSEY01001592.1-marine-metagenome-genome-assembly--contig:-NODE-1592-length-15421-cov-8.892531_pt1 | contig 15421 bp, 17 predicted proteins | sample MGYA00248465_ERZ534230 | MGnify/ENA primary metagenome ERZ534230 (study PRJEB26409, sample SAMN06344110) | marine metagenome | isolation source: Sea water from surface | place: Atlantic Ocean:Southern...
ATAAAATTACTCAACTCATCATAATTAGCATTAAGTCTGTAAACATTTTCCTCTTTATCCTTTAAATCCATAAGTGATGAGGGCACATCTACCATATCAATGTTCAGTTCCTCATAAAGTTTAGGAAACTTAGCAGGATGAGCCGTTGCAAGCAAAACATAATGATTTGATGAGTCAAGATTTTGTATACAAGCAGGAATCCCAATAGCTGTATGAGGATCTAAAAGATAGTTGGTTTCAAAAAAATGCGAAGAAATGATTTCTTTTGTTTGCTTATCAGTTACTTTATGAGATAAAAAAATCTCGTGTCTTTTTTCCCAAATGGTGCTGTCGAATTTAATCGCATTTGATGGAAAACTATTAAATAAATTCGCACATGTATTTGAATCTCTATCTAAGAAAAAGTCATATACCAATCTCTCAAAGTTTGAAGCTACACTTATATCCATACTGGGTGATATTGTTTCTAAAACTGAATGTTTTGAGTAATCATTATTACTAAAAAATCTATGCAAGATATCATTTTCATTCACTGCTACAGATATACTTTTCAGTGGAAGTCCCATTTTATATGCAGAGTAACATGCGAAAACATTTCCAAAATTTCCAGTTGGCACAGAAAAAGAAATAGACTTATGATCTCTTAAATTTGCATATGCATAAAAGTAGTAGCAAATTTGGCCCACTATCCTTGTCCAATTGATTGAATTTACAGCAAGCAAATACTGATCATTATTCAAAAAATCTCTAACTTTAAATGCTTGCTTTACTAAATCTTGGCAATCATCAAAAGTGCCATTAACTCTTATAGCTCGAACGTTTTCAGACATAACAGTTGTCATTTGTCTTCTTTGAATTTGTGACATATTGCCATTTGGCAACATAATAAAACTTTTAATTCGCGAGTATTTTTTGCATGAGTCAATCGCAGCAGAGCCAGTATCACCAGATGTGGCCCCAAGTACTAATGCTGTTTTGTTTTCTTGGTTTAATATCTCATTAAAAAATGCTGCAGCAAGTTGTAAGCCAAAATCTTTAAATGCTGCAGTTGGCCCATGAAATAACTCTAAAATTGAGTAATTATTAAAAGATTTTATTTTAATAAGTGACTCAATTTCGAAATCATGCCAAGCATCCTTTAATACTTTATGTGTCTCTTGTTCAGTGAATGATGAGGCAGTAAAGAAGGGGACTATATATTCAGCAATTTCTTGAAAACTTTGCATGGATTCAATTTTTTCAATTTCAACTTGAGGCCAAGTATCTGGCATAAAAAGGCCTCCATCGCTAGCAAGACCTTGCATTAAAATATCAGCAAAAGTTTTATCTTTATCTACACCTCTTGTTGAGTGAAAAAACATCTCAATCCTCTATTCTAATAATTTTTAAATCCAAGATTTCTTCATGACTTCTTGCTTCTTTTAATGCATTTTGCATATTCAATTCATTTATTGGATCTGAAATTATGATAATTGGTACTTTGTTATCAGAAAGTTGCTCTTTTTGAGATACTTTATCAAAGCTTATCTTTTGATCGGCAAAAATTTTAGTTACTTTTGCTAATACGCCAGGCTTATCTTTTACTTCTAAATAAATGTAGTATCTAAAAGATAAATCTGTGAAAGGTATAATCTTTACTGCATTGGTAAACTCAGGCATGTTCATGCTATTTGAAGTTTCTGTTCTCGATAATGATATTAAATCTGAAATAATTCCAGATGCTGTAGATTCCTGACCTGCGCCAGATCCAGCAATATGAAACTCACCAAGTAAATCAGTATCAATTTGTATTCCATTTCTTACGCCTTTCAAACTTGCTAAATTTGAAGAAGACTTTAGTAAAGTTGGATGACTCCTTAACTCAACTCCATGAGCTGTTTTTTTAGCAACAGCTAAATGTTTTACAACAAAGCCAAATTCTCTTGCAAAGATAAAATCAGATTGACTGATTTGTTCAATACCCTCTATGTGAAATCCATGAGCTGGCAATGATGAATTAAAAGCAAGCGCAGAAAGAATACCGATTTTGTGAGCTGCATCTGTTCCGTTTACATCTAAACTTGGATCCGGCTCTGCATAACCTAGCTCCTGTGCATTTTTTAGCGTTTGTTCATATGACTCACCCTCCTCCATCTTACTTAGTATGTAATTAGTCGTGCCATTTAACATACCAGCTATTTTGCTAACTTCATTAGCTTGTAGATCGTTTGATAGCATTTTTATAATTGGGGTACCAGCACATACGGCTGATTCAAAAAGTAACTTGACATTATATTGATCCGCTAGAGAAATTAATTCCTTGCCATGTTCAAAGATAACGGCTTTATTAGCGGTAACAACATGTTTACCAGAGGCAAGAGCTCTCTCAATTAACTCCTTTGCAACTTCAACGCCACCGATTAACTCAATTAACACATCAATATCATCATCAATAACATCAAAAATGTCTCTATAAATTTTTATTGGGCTTGGATCGCATTTAGGATTATCTCTTCTGGCTCCAATACATGTAATTTCAAAATTTAAGTCCAAATTATTATTAGTCGACAATTGTTTGTATAAACCAGTAGCAACATTCCCCCAACCACAGATGCCAATCTTTATTAAATTACTCACTTCCTTCAATCCTCAACAATAATTCGTCAGCAGGCAAATATCCCGGTAAAAGCCTTCCGTCACTAGTTACAATAGCTGGTGTTCCTGTTATTCCTATTCTTTGCCCTAGATTAAAATGCTTGCGTACTGGATGATCTTCACATTGCTCAATTATTGGTTCAGATCCTTTTTTTTGCTCTGTAAGAATGTTTTTGGCATCTTTTGAGCACCATGCGCCAACAATTTTATTAAACGATTCAGATTCTATTCCTGATCTTGGAAAAGCTACATAATTTACAGTGATTCCTAATCCGTTATATTGGCCTATTTCGCTATGAAATTTTCTACAGTATCCACAATCCACATCTGTAAAAACAATAATTTCGTGCTTTTGATTATCTGATTTAAAAGAAATGAAGTCATCATTTGTTAATGCTTCATCTAGCAGATCCTTGCGTTTAAAATTTTTATGAACTTCTGTAAGGTTTTCTATCTCTGATCTGTCAACTTGGTATAGATCGCCAAAGAAAAAATGATCCCCATCCTCTGAAACATAGAGCGGTTGAAGATCTCCAATATCTACAATTTTAATGCCATTTATTTCTGAATCTTGAACCGAAATTACTTTTAAACCATCTGGGAGAACGTTATTAATCTTTTGAATAATTTTAGAATCGTTACTAAAAAGAGAAACATTAAAAATAATTAGGCTTGCAAAAAGTATTTTTCTCATTTTATCCTCTTGGGTGGTGTTTTTTTAACATCTCACTTAATCTTTGTTTGGCGATATGAGTATATATCTGTGTTGAGGATAGATCACTATGACCTAGTAAAATTTGCACTGATCTAAGATCAGCTCCGTTGTTAAGCAAATGAGTGGCAAAAGCGTGACGTAATGTATGAGGAGATATTTTTTTTGTAAGTCCAATTTGCTTTTGGTAAATATTTAACCGCTGCCAAAAAGCTTGCCTTGTTAGACATTTAAGTTTCTGGCTTATGAAAAAGTGATTACTTTTCATAGATAAATTATTTGATCTTCTAAAATCAATGTATTCTTTTAACCATTTCATTGCATTTCTTCCAAATGGAATAATTCTTTCTTTGCTACCTTTACCAATTACCCTAATAACTCCTCTCTGCATATCTATATTGTTTGACTGCAGTGTAACTAATTCAGTAACTCGCATTCCTGTGGCATATATTAACTCAAGCATGGCCTTATCTCTAAGTCCAATAAATGTTTCTGTATCAGGAGCTTTAAGCAATAAATCAACTTCATCCTCAGAGATAGATTTAGGCAAATTAGCTGATTTTTTTGGGTGTGGTAAACCTGCAAAATAATTATTTTGAACTACTTTTTGTTTAATTAAATAATTAAAAAATGTTTTTAAGGCTGACATTTTCCTTGAAATACTAACCGGACTAAGACCTTTGTCTCTTAAATGAAAAATAAAATCCTCACAAGATACTTCATTTATGTCTGCAATAGAGACCTTTTTGAACTGAGTCCAGCGTAAGAAGAAGTTTATATCTTGCAAATATGCGTTTATGGTATTTTTTGACAATCCCTTTTCTTGTTGAATAAATCTTAAGAAAGAGTCAACATAAGTTTGCTCCTTTCTCAAAATAGTCATGAGTTAGTCTAATCTTTCTTTGATTCTAGCAGATCTTCCAGATCTCTCTCTTAAGTAATATAGTTTAGCTTTTCTTACATCACCTTTTCTTTTTACAGCTATAGAATCAATTAAAGGACTATGCATTTGAAAAGTTCTCTCCACACCAATTCCGCTTGATATTTTTCTCACAATAAAAGAGGAATTTAATCCAGCATTTTTAATGTGCATAACTACACCTTCAAATGCTTGCAATCTAGATCTTTCACCTTCTTTTACTTTAACTGAAACAGTAACTGTGTCTCCTGGTCTGAAAATTGGTAAGCCCTCTTTAAGTTGTGATTTTTCAAACTTTTCGATGATCTGAGATGGGCTCAATTCATGTTGTTTAGGAACAATCTTAGCTTCTTTAGTATCATCCTCATTGATTTCCTGTTCATCTAATGGCGTTGATTCTTTTTCTTCTGCAGGTGCTGCTTCTTCTGCTGGTGTTTCTTCTTCTATTGGAGCTTCATCTGCAGAAACCTCTTCTGCAGGCGCTGCTTCTTCGGCAAGAACCTCTTCTGCAGGTGCTGCTTCTTCTGCTGGTGTTTCTTTTTCTGCTGATGCTTCTTCTTCCATTGGAGCTTCATCTGCAGAAACCTCTTCTGCAGGTGCTGCTTCTTCTGCTGGTGTTTCTTCTTTTGACGTTTCGTTTTTATCTAATTGTGTATCATTATCATCGGCGTCATGATTTAAAATAGCTTCGATAATTTTTACCTTTGTAAGAGATTCACTAAGTTCCAAATCAAGCCTACCGCCAAAATCAAGCAACTCAGCTTTTTTCATCTTGTTTAGCTCAGTTTTTGTAGGAATAACTATATCAGGTTGCACTTCCTCTTTTGAACGAGAAAACAACTTACTAAAAAAACCTTTTTTCTTCTCTTCCGCCATATTCAGATTTAAAATGAGCTATAGGATAAGCTTAGATTGCAATTCTTCCAAGACTTTTCTTTGTTTTTTTGTAAGTTTTATTTTATCAAATAATTCGGGTCGTTTTTTTAATGTTGTTTTTAGTGATTCTTTCATTCTCCATTCAGCAATTTTTTTGTGATTACCTGAAATAAGGACTTTAGGAACCTCCTTTCCGTCAAAAGATTTTGGCCTTGTATAAACAGGACCTTTGAGCAATCCATTGTAGAATGAATCATTCAAAATTGAATTTTCTTCCTTTGCAACGCCTTTTATAAGCCTTGATAATGCGTCAATAAATACAATTGATGCAAAATCTCCATTACTTAAAACGAAATCTCCTAAAGAAATCTCGATATGAACATATTTATCGATAAAACGTTGATCTATACCTTCATATCTACCATTAATAAGTACAAATGAGTTTCTTCTTCTTAATTCATTAACTAACTGCTGATTTAGAATCTCTCCCTGTGGGGAAAAATTTATTACTAGACTAGCGTTTGAATTTGAAATTGATTTAAGTGCATTTTTTAATGGCTCAGCTTGCAGAACCATCCCATCCTCACCGCCAAATTGCTTATCATCGATTTGACCTGAATTATTTAGTGAAAAATCTCTTAAATTAATAACATTTAATTCAATAAGCTTTTTTATTTGTGCTTTTTTAATTAGTCCATAATCAAGAGCATCATAAATTTCTGGAAATAATGTAATTACATTAAATTTCATTAATACTCTCTCTCCCAATCGACAATTATTTTGTTTGACTCTCTATCAATATCGATAATAATTCGATTCTTTATAAAGGGAATTAAATGTATTTTTTCTGATGAATGAGTTTCTAGGACATCATTTGACCCATAATTATCAATTCTATGAATTTTTCCTAACGGTTGCTGATCTAAATTTATTACTTCCATTCCAATAAGTTCATACCAATATGCGTCATTCCCATCTAATCTTGGTAGATCAGATTTTGGAAAGTATAGTTCAGCATTTTTAAGTTTTTCTGCATCTTCTCTGGTATTAAAATTACATGCTTTTCCGACAATCTTAGTATTGACTAATTTTAAATATTCAAAATTAACAATCATGGGTTCACCAAATTCAAAAAGAGTAAATGATTTATAGTTAATAAAATTTTCTATTGAATCGGTATATGGAGTAACAAAGAATTCTCCTTTCAGACCTTTGGGCTTTCCAATTTTACCAAGAGTAATATAAGGATCTTTCTGAGATCTATTTCTTTTCATCGTCAGAGTCTGCATCATCAGATGTTGATTCGTCGGATTGCTCATCATTAGAGGTTTCTGGTTCTGCAGTAGCTTCTTCGGCTGGTGCAGCCTCCTCAGCAGTTGCTTCTTCTGCAGGAGCTTCTTCGGCAGTTGCTTCTTCTGCTGGAGCTTCTTCGGCTGGTGCAGCCTCCTCAGCAGTTGCTTCTTCTGCAGGAGCTTCTTTGGCAGTTGCTTCTTCGGCTGGTGCAGCCTCCTCAGCTAAAGTTGATTCATTTTCTGGAGTATCAGATCCTTCTTCAGAGGGTGACTCTTTAACTTCAGATTCAGCACTTGCTTTCAATTCTTCAGCAAGTTTCACCGCTTTTGCCTCTTTTCTAGAAATTCTTCTAGAATCTCTTTTTTCGAATAATTTTTCTAACTCTTCAGGAGATAGTTCAGCTTGCATTTTTAAATTTAAAACCTTTTCTGAGGGTTGAGCACCCTTCGATACCCAATATTCATATCTTTCCAGATTAAATCTCAAGCGTTCTTCACTACCTCTTGCTGATGGATTAAAAAAACCGAGTCTTTCAATAAACCTCCCATCGCGAGGCTTCCTAGAATCAGCCACAGTAATAAAAAAATAAGGGGCTTTCTTTGCTCCACTTTTTGCGAGTCGAATAACTACCATATTTATTAATTATTTAAAATTCGATGTATTTTAGGTTAAGCTTGAGTAATTTAATAGTGTTTATGGCTAATAATGAAGATATTTAATGACAATTCCATTTCTAATATATAGTTTATTAAGCTTACCGTTGCATTTTGGTCTAAAAAAGCTTGTATCTTCAGCATTCGTCAGCATTCTGATAGTTATATCTGCAACAATATTAACTTTCTTTATTTTCTTCGGCTCAGGTAATCATTTATATGATGGTCACATTTTAAGCACGATTTTAACTATAGTAGTTATGATTGTTACAATTTATGAATTTATATCACTTGAAAGACATGTTATTAATTTAAAAATGGGATTGTCTGATAACACTAAAAATATACCAGTTGAAACTGAATATAAATTTGTCTTATCTGTTTTGGGTTTTGGTTTAGGAGTATTATTTCTTGCAAACATAACAGGATTCATTATTTATGACAGCGAAGGCATAGATTTAAGCCTTAAAATTACTTCATCAATTTTAGCTCTTTTGATTTACATTGGTACATTCCTAGCTGTAAAATCATCATTAATATCTTCCAAGAATGCTTTAAGATTTTTACTCCTTACATTTTTACTAATAATAATTTCATATTTTCTTACTATCACAATTCTTAGCAAACTTTCTTAATTGATGGATACCCCACTTATATTAATAATTGTATTAATACTGTTGTTGTTTTTTTCGGGTTTCTCGTCTGGTTCAGAAACAGGCATGATGGCTTCAAATAAGGTAAAGTTAAGAAACCTGTCAAAAAAGTCTAAAGGTGCTAAACGAGCACTGAATTTATTGCAACGACCAGATATATTGCTTTCAGCAATATTGGTTGGAAATAATTTTGCAAATATTCTTGCATCATCAATAGTAACTTTATTAGTAATAGATTATTTTGGTGGAAATGTTCTTTTGGGCTCAGTAATTTTAACAATTGTAATATTAATTTTCTCTGAAATTACCCCCAAAACAATTGCAAGTGTCTATCCTGAGAAATTTGCTGAAAAATCATCTTGGGTACTTAAAAAACTTATTTTTATCTTTAATCCAATAATATCCTTTACAAATTTGATAAGCTCAAAGATATTGGCTTCACTTAATATCAACCCGAAGGATTCAGCTGAAAATGATAATCTCAATACTGAGGAACTGAGAACGCTACTTCAAGATCATGGTGATTTAATACCTACTCAATCAAGAATGATGCTCTCATCAATTTTAGATCTCGAGGATTTAACTGTTGAAGACATTATGGTCGCTAACTCCGAAATTGTTGGTATTGATGTTACAAGTGATATTGAGGAAGCAAAACTTATAATAAGCTCATCTTTTTATTCTAGACTGCCAGTATATGAGGGTAGCATAGACAAAATTATAGGAATATTACATTTAAAAGATGCCCATCACTTTATTGAAAATTTTAAAAATACTCAAGAGCATCTAAGTGAGCCATACTATGTTTCTCAATCTACAAAGCTTTCAAGACAACTTAAAGAGTTTCAGATATTAGATAAGAATATTGGATTGGTTGTAGACGAATATGGAGAAATTGAGGGATTAATATCTATTGAAGATATTTTTCAAGAAATTGTGGGTAAATTTGATGTCAATAACAATTCGATGGAAATTCAGACTATCAATAAAAGCACTGTTCAAGTTGATGCAAACATTAAAGTAAGAGATTTAAATAAAAAACTCAACTGGGAACTTCCTGAATCAGGTGCCAAAACATTAAATGGCTTGATTATTGATTACCTTGAAGATATTCCACAAAATAAATTGTGCATACAAATTGATAATTACTCAATGGAGATAATTGAGCTGGAAGATAACTCTATATCTAAATTAAAAATTTCAAAAAATAAATAATCTTCTTATATTTCTCAGAGAAAGTTTACAAGCAGAGCAAATATTACTGCCAAACCTAAACCTGAATGTATAACTGCTTTAACCGAAGTTATAAGCTTATTCATTTTTCCAAAGACTGCATTCAATTCAATAATCAAAATTATTGCCATGCCAATCCATAATCCCGTTAGAGGATTATCCATCAAAAAAGGAAGATTTTTTGTAGATGAATGTGCAGAATGGATCATGAGATACAACATTGGAATTGAAAATAGAGTATTAGTTCTTGAGGCTAAGCCTGCTTTCGCAGCAGCAACTGCTGAATCTTCGGCTCCAGCAATCACTTTTTTTTGATTAGGCCAGATTATGAACCATACGTTGGCAGCCATGAAAGTTGCCATTAAAGATCCTAACAAAATGCCCACATTTACTGCAGCATTTAAGTAATAAAGTAAATATAGGCCTGTCAAAAAAGTAAAGGCAGCAGCCCATCTAAAATACCATAAGGCGTTAGGAACTAACTTTTGAACAACATCAGACTTTGCATCTGCATCAGCATCTTTGAAATACTCAGTTTGAACAAAATTAAAATAATAGAGCAAGCCAATCCATAAAATACCAAAGAGGACATGCAGTGCTCTAACCAGTACAGTGCCTAAATATACTTCCATTAGATTCTCCGGTTTATGAATAAATTATATCTGTTTTTAAAAAAAAACGGGGCTAATGCCCCGTTTTTTTAAATAATCTATAGATGTTACATCATACCACCCATACCGCCCATACCACCCATATCAGGCATGGCTGGTGCAGCAGGCTCATCTTTTGGTTGATCAGTTACCATTGCTTCTGTTGTAATCATCATCCCAGCAACAGATCCAGCGGCTTGGAGAGCTGTTCTTGTAACTTTTGCTGGATCAAGAATACCCATCTCAATCATGTCACCATATTCGCTGTTGGCAGCATTAAATCCAAATGAATCCTTACCTTCTGCAACTTTAGAAATAATTACAGATGCTTCCTCACCAGCATTGCTAACGATTTGTCGCAACGGCATCTCGAATGCTTTTTTAGCTATATTGATTCCAACGTTCTGATCATCGTTATCCCCCTTGAGCTTATCAAGAGATGCAAGTGCTCTAACAAGTGCTACACCTCCACCGGGTACAACACCCTCTTCAACGGCAGCTCTTGTTGAATGAAGAGCATCTTCAACCCTAGCCTTCTTTTCTTTCATCTCAACTTCTGAACCAGCACCAACTTTAATAACAGCTACACCGCCAGCGAGTTTGGCAACACGTTCTTGTAGCTTCTCCTTATCATAATCTGATGATGTATCTTCAATCTGTGCTCTGATTTGATTTACTCTGCCCTCTATATTGGCTTGCTCACCAGCACCGTCGACAATAGTTGTATTATCTTTGTTAAGACTAACTTTTTTTGCATTACCAAGATCTTCGACAGTTGCGCCTTCAAGCGACATACCAACCTCTTCAGAAATTACTGTACCGCCAGTCAAAATTGCAATATCTTCAAGCATTGCTTTACGTCTATCACCAAATCCAGGTGCCTTACATGCAGCAGCTTTGACAGTTCCACGCAAATTATTTACCACTAGTGTTGCTAGAGCTTCGCCTTCAATGTCTTCGGCGATGATCAATAACGGCTTACCAACTTTTGCCACTGATTCAAGTAGAGGCAACATATCTCTAATATTAGAGATCTTCTTGTCATGCAGCAATATTAATGGATTATCAAGTTCAGCAGTCATATTATCTTGATTAGTTACAAAATAAGGAGACAAGTAACCCCTATCAAATTGCATACCTTCAACAACATCTAACTCGTTATTAATTCCTTGACCCTCTTCAACAGTTATAACTCCCTCTTTTCCAACCTTCTCCATTGCTTCTGCAATAATGCCACCAACGTTTTCATCACCATTTGCAGAAATAGTACCAACTTGAGCAATTGCATTATCATCTGCACATGGAACACTTAGCTTTTGAACAAAGTCAACTGCAGAGGTTACAGCTTTGTCTATTCCTCGCTTCAAGTCCATTGGATTCATGCCCGCAGCAACAGCTTTATGACCTTCATTAACAATTGCTTGAGCAAGAACGGTAGCTGTAGTAGTTCCATCACCTGCTTCATCAGAAGTTTGGGATGCAACTTGTTTTACCATTTGAGCTCCCATGTTTTGAAACTTATCTTCAAGCTCAATTTCTTTGGCAACAGAAACGCCATCTTTGGTAACTGTTGGTGCACCAAATGATTTATCCAATACTACGTTTCTACCCTTTGGGCCAAGTGTGACTTTAACTGCATCAGCGAGCACATTTACTCCATCAAGCATTTTGCTTCGTGCAGAATCTCCAAATTTAACATCTTTTGCTGACATATTTATCTCCTAAAATAATTAACTAACTACGCCGAAAATATCGCTTTCACTAAGAATAAGATACTCTTCGCCATCGATCTTAACTTCATTACCACCATATTGACCAAAAATTACAGTGTCACCTACCTTTACATCTGGAGCAATTTGATCACCACTATCTTGCCTCTTGCCCGGGCCAACAGCAATAACTTCACCCTGTGATGGTTTTTCAGCAGCTGAACCTGGTAAAACTATACCCCCAGCTGTGGTTTCCTCTTCTTCTGTACGTTTAACTAAAACTTTGTCATGTAGAGGTCTAAGCTTCATTTTTATCTCCCACAATTAAATATGTTTACTATTTATGGTTAAAAAAAACCAATTCAATGGTAATTTCTAAAAAAATTTAATTTTTTTAAAACCAATTGACCGAGCATTATACCAGCCAAATTAGCTAATATGTCTAGGATAGAAAATTTTCTATAGGGTAGAAAAAATTGCAAAGTTTCTAAAAAAATTGAATAAATTATTAGCATTAAAGTAAATTTCTTATTATCAGAAAAGATTTTAGATATGTGGCCTGTTATTAGGAGAATAAAATAGCTTAAAAAATGAATCCATTTATCAGCATGAGTTTGATTATCAGTATTTATTGAACTCAAATCAATAACAGAACCTATGCTGATTGAAATAAAAAAAATAATAAAAAATAATTTCAAATTTTGTTAAATGTTTTGTTTGACTTATAAATAGTAAACATCGCAGGCAAAGCTAAGGCAGAGGTAAATATAAAGAAAATACACCAACCTAATTTAAGATCAGAGAATTGTATAAAGAAGTCTGCTATAAATCCTGAAAAACCTCCTAGCAATTTACCAGGCAACATCATCATTGATGTTAACAATGCATATTGAACAGCGGTAAACTCTCTCGATACCAAGCTAGTTAAAAATGTAATGTTGACTGTTGCAACAAGTCCAGCTGCAAAACTATCAAGCCCAACAATAGTGGCCAATAAAAAAATATTTTTGCCAGAAATTGCAGTGATGCTAAATAATATATTTGTTATTAAAACTAACAGTCCTCCCAGGATAAGGGAGTGTCGCATTTCAAAAATTTTAATAATGAAACCGCCAAAAAAGAATCCAACAACTGACATGATTAGAGCAACAGTCTTTACTAGAGAGCCTATTTCAATTTTTGAATACCCCATGTCTAAGTAAAATGGCATAGCCATTGGTCCAACTATAATATCTGTAAGTCTATAGGAAGCAATTATGAAAAGAATAACCGCTGAACTTATTAATCCATACCTATTTAACAAGTCCATAAATGACTCTAACAAGGTTTTAAAATATTTTTTTCTGTTAGTCACTGTAGTTGGATTATTTCCAAAAATAGTAGAAAAAATTCCTAAAAGCATTAATGAGGAAAGAAGAAAATAGATTAAATTCCAACTGAAATTTTCAGCAAAAATTAATGCTAATGAAGTTGCAAACAGAATGGATACGCGATAACCAAACTGATAGCTTGCTGCAAGATCACCTTGGTTTTGTAATCCGGTTAACTCTATTCTGTATGCGTCGACGGAAATATCCTGTATAGATCCAAAAAAAGCAATATAAAATGCTAATAAAGCAATTATAGAAAGGTTAGTTTTAGGATCAAAAAAACTGATGGATGCAATACCAATAAGACACATAAATTGAGAAAAGATAATCCAAGACTTTCTTTTACCTAATTTGCTAAGGCCAGGAATATCAACATTCTCTATGATTGGAGACCATAAAAACTTAAGTGAATACATCAATGCAGCCCAACTTACAAATCCAATAATAGTTAATGAAATACCAACATCTCTTAACCAAGCAGACAATGTCGTAAAAATTAACATGTAAGGTAAGCCACATGTAAAACCTAAAAAAAATAAAACAATGATGTTTTTTTTCATAGATTATTTAATTCGATTCCAATCAAATCTTGGTCCAGGATCTGTCTTTCTATCAGGAGCAATGTCAGAATGACCAACAATGTCTTTCTTTTTAATTCCATAATACTCCATAAGAGTAACTAAAATTTTATTAAGAGAATTATACTGTCTCTCGTCAAAGTCATCATGATCAGATCCTTCGAGCTCAATGCCAATTGAAAAATCATTACAGTTTGTTTTTTTGCCAAAACTAGAAATCCCTGCATGCCATGCTTTTTTATTAAAGGGAACAAATTGCAAAATACTACCGTCACGGGGAATTAAAATATGAGCTGATACTCTAACGCCATCAAGTGATTCGAATGAAGAATGTAATTTTATGTCAAGATTATTGGTGAATAAATCAACAATATTTTTGGTAATGTATTTGCCTTTAGGAAGGCTTATAGCATGAATAACAATTATTTCTGGAAAAAAATTTTTAGGTCTTTCTTCACAATTTGGTGAAGGTATGTAATCTATTCCATCTATTTTATGATCGTTTATCACAAGCATTCTTATTACCTTAATTCTGGAGGCAACTTAAAATATATTGTCTCATTATTAACACCCAGCTCTTCTGAAGATGTGTCAAATTTATTTTCAAGTGATTTAATAACATCCTGTACTGTAGATTCAGGAGCTGATGCACCGGCTGTGATGCCGATTGAATCAAATTTACTGATGTAATGCCAATCGATGTCACCAACATTGTCTATTAGCATAGATTCAATGTTGCATCTCTCTGCAAGCTCTTTCAATCTATTAGAGTTTGAACTATTTGTTGACCCAATCACTATCAATATTTCAACCTCAAGGGCAATTTGTTTAACAGCATCTTGCCTATTTTGTGTGGCATAACAGATATCTTTACTTTTAGGTAAATATAGATTGGGGAATCTATTCTTTAAGATACTTATTATCTCAGCTGTGTCATCTAAACTAAGAGTTGTCTGCGTAACATAGGCAAGATTGTTAGGATCATCCACAGTTAGCTTCAGAGCATCGGATTCATCTTGAACAAGATATATTTTAGTCCCAGATTTATTATCGTGTCTTCCCAAAGTTCCTTCGACTTCTGGGTGACCCTCGTGTCCGATCAAAATAATATCTCTACCCGCCCTACCATGTCTGATAACTTCACTGTGAACTTTTGTAACTAATGGGCAGGTAGCATCAAAAAACATTAAATTTCTAATTTTGGCTTCATTTTCAACTTTTTCAGAAACGCCATGGGCACTGAAAATTACCTTTTTACCATCAGGCACTTCGTCTAATTCGTCAACAAAAATTACACCTTTTGAACGCAAATCTTCAACAACATTTTTATTATGAACAACTTCATGACGCACGTATATTGGAGGTCCAAATTTCTTGAGTGCACGCTCAACGATATCAATTGCTCTCTCAACGCCAGCACAAAATCCTCTTGGATTTGCTAAAAGAATCTTAGTTTTCATATCTTGTTTTTATTAACTTTAATATTTCGCAACCAAAATAAATGATTGCTCCTATAGTTATAAATGCATCAGCAACATTAAAAATGAATAAGGAATTTCCTGCAATATGAAACAACAAGAAATCTGTAACCAAGCCGTCAATTGCTCTATCAAGAAAGTTACCCAACGCACCAGCAATTATAAAGATTAATGATAGTTTAGAAAGTCTGTCTGATTCTTTAAAAAAAAGAGTTATTAAAAAAATTATAACTAAAAGTCCGATAGCTAATAATATGTAGCGTGTAAAAAAATTATTAAAGTCCAAAAGACTAAATGCAATTCCTGAGTTATATGTAAGATATAAATCTATAAACCAATAAAAGTCTTCCCTTGAACCAAAATTGAGTATCTGCTCCGCAGTATGCTTTGAATATAAATCAATAAAAATAAGCAAGAATGTTAAGCAAATATATAAATATATAGATTTATACAAATTTTCTTACCTCTCCGTCTCCAGAGATATTGAGTTCACATCGTGAACAAATTTCAGGATGTTTCTTACTTATACCAACAGTTTTACAGTGATGCCAACAACGCAAACATTTTGGATGATCGGAGGTTGATAGTTTTGCAGTAAGTGTATTTGATTTTATTAATTCACATGATGAGGTAATAAACAAAAAATGTAATTCTGTGCCAAAA